>Ga0065711_1026710_pt1 | contig 61685 bp, 32 predicted proteins | sample Hoacrofraction12_FD_59098 | JGI IMG/M metagenome (GOLD analysis project Ga0065711, IMG submission 59098) | Hoatzin crop microbial communities from Cojedes, Venezuela - Epithelial fraction 12 v2 (version 2) | ecosystem: Host-associated > Birds > Digestive system > Esophagus > Crop | place...
CTTCATCCTTCTTGAACTGGGGAGCCCAGAACTGGACACAGTACTCCAGATGAGGCCTCACCAGGGCAGTGTAGAGGGGAAGGAGAACCTCCCTCGTCCTGCTGGCCACACTCTTCACCCCAGGATCCCATTGGCTTTCTTGGCAGCCAAGAGTGGCCAGGAGTGGCTGTGTTTCATGAAGTTACCTTTGGGGAATGCTTCAAAGCGAATAGTCCAGCTTCTGGGAATTGTAAAAATCTTCCTCTACTCTTCACTAGGGTTTAGTCAACTGCTGTATGTAATATGTACTTCTTATGTATTATACTTAATTAGCCAGCTGAAAAGAGCCATCTGCAACACTACAATCAGGGCTTCTCGGCTGATACTTAGAAAGTAATTTATTTAATACTTATCCTTTCCCACCCATGGCTGATTAAACGATGAGATTCAATATAATGTATGGGGGGAGCACTGCCCATCTCTCCTTCCACAGTGTCTGATTACGGGATATGCAGCTGTGAGAGTGAATGGTTTCTAAGTATAAACCCGGTGCCTATTCATTTGCCATGGACCAGTTAGAAGGCTGATTCACAGTAATAAGTATATGCAGTTTAGTGATATTTCAGTTCTATCGTACTACCAAGGCATGTAGTTTGTCTGAGAAATTAAGCAAATTGACTGTATTTTTACTTAGTCTTTAGTGCCTTACCACAGCTTTTTGCTTACTTTGCTACCAATTAAAAATCCACACCCCCCCCAAATACTGTATTAAAATTGTCATGTACAACACTCCAAGCCATACTATATTACTGAATATTCAAGGGGAGGTGAGTGATTGCCTGTCATTGGAGCCACATTCCATTTATTTTCCAGGGAGCAGAATTAGCTCCATATGAGTATTTCAAAACACTACCCATTAAATGAGTGCTACAACTAAGTGAGTCGCCACAGCGCAGCTTGAGTTGATGTGCCCGAGCTGGCTGGCTCAGGTTCTACGTGTGAAGTACCTGAAGTAGTACTGAGCACAGCACAGGCTGCAAACCCTCCTTAGACCATGGGTAAATGCTGTTACTTCAATGCCATGCTGCCACAGTTATACTATCAGCTATGCCCAATTAGCTAGCCTAAAGCTGTATTTATTTCATCACTGCCTTCCTGTCACAGCCTTCTCATCTCTTTTTTCTAGTTTAAGTGGATTAAACAAAGAAAAGATGAATTAAAAGAATGGAACTGTTCATACACTTTTAAATAATGGCAAATACTTATTGAGGAACTGTTGTCCTATATTCAAAACACACATGATGTTCCCTTCAGAAGAGAAATTAATCTATTAATGAGAACTTTTAGGTGCTCTTGGAGATGAGGTGTGCTTCTCCTTGTCTGCTACCTGCAGGAGATCTTTTCTGGCTGACAAAGGCAAGTAGGAAAAATTTTTCTTCCCAAACCCTCTTTAACCAATTCTCAAACTATCCTCTGTAGACAGGTAGAGACAAAACCTCTTTGAATTCAGATAACCTGTGGAACATAGTACAGAGCTTGTAGATGCAGACAGCATCTTATTTTTTAAGATTGCCAGAGGGATTAGAAGAATTCAGATAATTACTTTAAAATCACTCTAAAAGTCAAGCAAGGTTAAACTAAAAGCAAATAAAAGCATCTGTTTACAAAATCCAAACAAACAATAGGGGTGAACACTTTGTAGGAGCAATTAAACAGGAACAAAAAGGGACAAAATAAGTATACTTTCACCTAGAATGTGGGTGATGCTGAAGGACACCAGGCCCTCCTGGAGCTGTACAGCAGCAATCAATGATGGGTGAGGAGAGGGGCCGGGACACTTCTTCTATGGGTCAGTGAGTGATGGAGTGGAAGAGCGGAGAGGAAAAAGCATTGAATACGAGTGACTGACAAAGATCTGGGCTGCAGAGGGAGATCCTGCTTCTATTCTATAAATGGAGCCTGAACTCTATATGGGAATTAGTCCTCAGACAGATTTGCCGTGAAGCATCCTCCAGATTGTCTACCATATTATAAAGGCTGTGAGATATCTTTAGAGTTAGGTCTAAGTACATACACTAAGGTGTTATACTAGTTGTTAAGAGTGACTGGTATTTTTCTTTGTGCCCAAGACCCAGTAGGGAATCACTTGTGTATTTTACTCTGTGTATGATGGAAATTGAATTAACATAATGAGGTTATGATAACAAACATTTTTATTTAGAGCAAGTATTGAGGCAGCAGGTTATTACTTTCTCCAGGACAGGGTTTCCCAAGCGTTTGTTTACGGCATATTGATTATAAGATTCAAGGCAAGTCCTGATTACAAATTTGCCTGGGGTTCAGCAGCTTTTCTTTGTTTCACGTTCATCTGAAGAGACACCTACTACTAAAACTCCATGCAACAGGCATGGCAACGTCTTCAGTGAAGGCACCCCATTTCAATTTCTCTGCTTTGGGGAAAAGCACTGAAGTGCCAAGGTCCCTGTGTGGTCCACAGGTTATCATGATAACCATGGGATAACCTGATATTAACTAATATGCCAAAAATCACTCTTAGCACAAGCCAGGATAAATAGTATTATTTGCTTTTATGTTTATTTGCAGAACCCAAAACTAATAAGGCAGTTCAAAAGCTTTATAAAGACAAAAATGAAAGAAATGTGTTTAACCTACATAACTATTCTCTATGTATCTATCTGACCAGCTACACACGAGGGTTTCCCATTTTCTTGCATCCGTCAAGATACAGGCTCAGGAGAGAGTGTCTCAGCTTCTCTGCTATTTCTTTTCTTTTCAGTGTCCAGGTCCTTTATTGGGGTTTCCCTCAATCTGTTTGCAGATCTTCCCCTTGCCCTTGAGTCATGCTAATCTGCAGTTTATTCAAGGAGTAACTTTGCTAATGTGTGTCCCAAACACTTGCCTGGATGATAATCAGAGAAACAGCCATTTACAGCCTTTTTTAAGACCTGTTGTGGCAGTGATATTGGGGGTCATAATGACTTGATAGTTTCCTAACCATTTACCCTGCAATGCCTCTATTGACAGATGTTTGGATAAGCACAACAGCTGGTCCCCTCGCTTCAATGGGGACCATTTCTGTAAGGACATGCTTTGGGTCCCTTGTATTTTTCTTTGGCCTATGCAATCATGTTAGGAACTTATTTCGTGTAAAAGTATTTTCCCAACTTTTTATTATAAGTTTTATCATAGCTATTCATCTTGGTCTTTTTTAAGTCTCATTTTAATAAGAAAACAATTTAGTAAGTAGTGTCATTTTCAGATTCAAGAAATTCTGATCAACTGTTATCATGGACCCAGGGGCAATTCATGATTAGAAAGCAGAGCTCTGATTTCAGAGACAGTTTCTCAATTTCTGCTTTCTTACCAAAATATATGGGTGTTAATAGAGAAAAAGCAGTGCTCAAAGGCAAAGTAGAAAAATGCCATTAAAAGTTAGAATTCACATTTGCTTTCAAGGGAATATAGTTTTGAAACGATACAGTTTTAGATCCTACTTTAAAAATCCTTCAAAAATCGTTGTTGTTATTTTAATTAGCTCTATGCACCGGTCTCTTACTTGAAGTATAAAACCTGAAACTATTCAAATTTGTGGAAACGCTAACAATATACATTAGCTTACTTTTTTTCCCCATGCACTACTACATTCACATTTAAATGTGAGCTTTAAACGAAAATGCATTGGAAATACAGCTGATCATTCACCCTTGAAATCAGAGCAGAACTGCTTATAGATAATTTAAAAGTGCATGTGTATTATGTTTGGCTTCCTCAGGAGTTATCAGACAGATCCCAGCTAGTTTGTACTGACTATTTCAAAGTAATTTCATACATAATGCATTCTAAACATATGACACAGTGTGTGGGAAAACTGGCATTTCTGTAGTCAGTTACTATATAAAGGAGGAGGAAAAAGAGTTATATGACAACTGCTTGTCAAGACATTTACTCCGTTGACATCTGGCAATGCTGAACTGAAAGAAGAGCAGCGTCAATGGTGTATTCTTAAGATGTGGTTTAGAATGTAGGAAGTGATGGTAAGTGGTGGAAGCAATTTGCTTCCATTAATGTTACTAATAATTTTTTCAAGATCCATGATATATTGACTTTTAGTTTTAGCTTGAGCATATTTTATCAAAAAAAGCCTTCTGCAGTCGCAGGAGGGCATAGAGTGAGGTGTATAGAATGGCACTGCTATGAACAGAGGGGAGTCAAATAAAAGGAAAATATTTCTGTGCTCAGTTTGTGACTTATTACTAAAATGGGTAGGGGAGTAAGAGGAAGGGAGGCATCAGAAGAGATTTTCAGTCATGCACACCAAGCCATCCTTCTAACCAACTGCAACATGGGTCACACTCCCTAAGACAGCATTTACTGTTACCCCAAAGAGATTGCTTGACAGGAATTTTCCAACATTGAGCAAAAAAATAGCATAGCTGTTTCTGCACCATTAAGGAAAACGAAAAAGACACAGTCCCACAGTAACTCCTGCCCTGTCCCTACCTGGTGTCTTTGCTGGTCCTGGTGATGGCAATGACAATGAAGAAGACTCCTTCACAATACCTGAACAGGTATCCAGAAAGTAACTGGAATAACTTGTCAAAACCAGGAATATCCAAATGTGAAAGCAAATAACAAAGGGAATCTGTCAGCCTTTGTATGGCAAACACGAAAACCAACCTCTAGCAAATGACAGAGGGGCAAGAGCTTTGAATGAAGTGGCGAATGGGTATGAAGAGTGCAGCAGTCCATGGTAAGCCTTGACACATAGAGCTAAATTTGGCATTAGCTGTGCTGTTTATTGTATGAGAGCAAATGCAAGTCAGCAGATAAGATACCAAGGTAGGGGTAAATGAGCAAAACTGGGCCTGTTCCTATTTCTTACTGTGTGCAAGTTCATCAGCCTTTGTGCCACAGCTTCTTTTTGTATAAAAATGGGGAGGGGGGGGCAGGGAGGAGAAAAACCCCAACCAACCATTAAAATCTTCCCTTATGCTCGTTTATAAAAGAGTGACATCTATATAGGATCTTAGCAGGCATCTCAGGGTAACAACAATCTCTTACGAAACACTGAAGTAGAAAGAAGCAGAGGAAAAAAGGCAAAAATGTGTCACACACAGATCTGTAGCACAAGCTGCTCTTCCAGCACAGCCTGTGACTACCATTTGCAGACAACAGCTCTGTATCAAGCTTCAAAACCCCATTCTGAGTTGTTTTCTGCAGTCTTCCTGGATCACTGGAAGCCATGCAAACTTTTGTCGTGAAAACCTATTTACTTTTACAAGGAAAACTGTACTCAGTGCCTAGCCAGGACTGCCTCTCTTCTGTCACTCCAACATAAAGTTGGGCATCTTCTCAACCTCCAGTCCTGCCATACAGCACCAAGAATACTCCTCTTTCCCTCTGCAGCAATGGTCTACATAACATGTCTGATCCATCTGCTACAGCCACTGAAATTGAGGCCCTGCTCGTGAACCAGGATTTTCATCCCAGGGTCCTACTCCAGCAGCAAAGCTTGGCAGTATATGGGGACGCTAAAGGAGAAAGGCTGCAGGTTTCCCCAGGGTATGGCTTTCCTTTCCAGTGATGGTTTTTCTTCAGTTGGCATTACACCTATGTTTAAGGCTTCCAAGAAACAGAGAAGCCCAAGGAAGCTTTAACTGAGCTGGTTTACATATCAGAAGTAGTATGGGTATAGAGTTCAACCTGGTGCAGCTTGTGTGTACAGGGAGTCACCGGCAAGCACAGGCTACAATCAGTGCAGGCTGAACTTCACGCTGCTGCACTTAGATAGCATCTGCTGAAAAAGAAATGCAGATTTAGGACTGAAACTTGGAAACAATTACCTTGGCTGTAGCAGCCTGCTCCGCAGGAAGCACTCAGACATTCAATATGATGGCACGTGAGTAGTAAGTCTAGCTCGAGGATTGGTTGCTGTAGCGCAAAACTGGTTTAGTGCAAAACACAGGTCTGAGGTTATCTTTTTAAAGGACTGATGAATTTTTTGTTGTTCCACAGAACGAGGCAACTCACCAGAGATTTGTAAGAGAAAGAAAAGTGCCATTTAAAATTCTGTTTCCTTATTCAGCTTCACATCTTACCGTCTTACACACTTTCCCAGAAGCTACCTATCACCTGAATTTACATGCTATAACCTCTTAGATTTAGCAGGGAGAAAACCAAAAGCACTGAGCTTTCTCAGGCTCAGTCTGTGAAAACTGGTGGACATTTAAACTGAATGTATTAAAATTTCAGTGCCAGAGACGTGCTGCACAGTACTTGCCAAACAGAATGCCGTAGCAATCACAGGGATATTATCTTTTTAACAGTATACTGTATAATGTCTGCTGGGGTGACTCCAGGCCTGGCAAGTTATAACTAGAGGTCACATGGTCTGGATGCACTCCTGTGTCCAAAGTTTATTTTCCATCAGGTCTAATCTCCAGTGAGAACCAGAGGCAAAACACATTTGTTGTTTTTGTAGTTATCTGAAGAGCGGAAGAACGTTGATATAGGCGCAGAAGAACAGTCATACTTGGGAACCTCACAGGTTCATATTCCCCATTGCTCTGTCTCCATCCCTGGCCCACACTGACGACCAAGAGCAGCTGTATTTGTACCTGGATGCTTCCTTGGTACATGCTCCAGTCCCCCACTCAAGAGCCTCTAGAGTCAAAGCTGGCATCTTTGCGTTTTGTTTTTTTTTCCCAGAGTTTATGAAGTTCCATTTTGAACAAACATAAACCTCTGACTTTCACAAAGTCCCATGTCAGAAGTTCCCCAGTTTATTTGCATGTTTTCGAAATTTTGTTTTGTTTGTTCGGAACATGCTGCACACAAATTTTGTTTGAGAACTCCTAGCTGTTGTGCTGCAAGATACAAGCAGCAGGTTTTTTTCCTCAGCCTTCTTCCTCATACCTGCTAGAAACATTATAGATATCTGCCAGACCCTGCCTCAGACATCTAGCTGCCAGGCTGAAACGTCCATGGCTATTTAATCATTCCTTTTTTGCTTTCAGCCCTTCACTTCCTCTTCTCTGCCTTTCCACGTTCTATTACACCTTTTCTGGAGCTGGAATGGGATTGCTGGAATACAACAGGAGTATGCAGCAAAGTAACAACCAAAAAAAGCCCCATCCTTTTAGTTCCCCCTTCCAAAGTTTCCTAGCAATGTCTGCAATAGCCCCAATGTCTCATTTCTGCATGAAAAAAGGTTCAGTTCAGGTTCCAACACCGTGAAATTGGAAGTGGGTTTTGCTCTCCCTTAATATTTGTCTATGTCAAATTTCACCTGCTGTTTATTCACACAGTATTAAGAAATCCTTCACATTTAGCCCTTACCTTTACTATCCTGAATATCTTACAGCTAGTTTGGTCACTTTGCCTCTTCAGACGCTTCACTGACCTTGAACCCCACTCCGGTTCAACATAAAGTTATATAAACTTCCACTGCTTGTCATTCAGTGTGAAAACTGTCCAAGACTCATAACTTCTCTTCCCTCTTCATTTAGCTAATTATACATCTGCAACGATGAATGTCCATAGCAGCCTAGTTTAAAGCCCTGTTGCATGCCGTTCGGTAGTCTAAGCAGCTGGATCTCCTATATCAACATTCTTGCTGACCTCCTCAGCAAAAAAGCTCTGATACGTTTCTGACGAATAAGCTTTTGCAGTGTTTGCTCTTCCCCTGTATATAATATTTACCCATGTGTACACTGTTTTCTTTAGTGCAGTTCCTAGTGATTTGCCTGGTACAGACAGAGTGGATGTATTTATCCGTATTTCCTCAGATCTCCTCTGAAACACCTTCAACACTTGGTGTCACAGTTAAAACCTGCAGTCCTTCGGATACCATTGAGGTTACAAACAAGAGGTCATACATCACAACTAATTAATTTCTGAGCTCCTTTGGAAAACACAATGTGTTATTAGTAAAAGTAAGCTCCCAAGCTCCTGACACTTGGACATTTCAGAGGAATCTGCAGTTTCTGCTTGGTGCCTTACCAAATATCATTTCTGTCACTGTAAATGCCTTTCATTAGGTGTTCTTCACCTTCTGCCACTTCCACATTGGACTATTTCTAGCTTCTATTTGACCAAAGCATTTTTATAAGAAATTCATCTGCATTAGGGGAATCTGAATACTGGTACTTCTGTTTTGTGCTGCCTCATGCTTCTAGGTTCTTTTCTGCTTTCCTCGTTTGTTGGCCAAAAACAAAACTTTAAGAAGTATTTAGTGATTGTGAAAACTGCCAGGCTAAGAATACTCATAATATTTATCCACAAACAAGGACTGCATGGGCAGCACCAGTAAAACACAACTTAGCCTTGACCCGAAGGAACCTGGAGCGGAAAGTGAAATCCATCAAGAGATTTTTTAAAACCAGCATTATATGGATCAAGTCAAACTTCTGGCATAACTCAGGTCAGCTGAGGTTCTGATTCACAGTAATCTCTCAGTCTTCATTGCTTCATTTGAATGCCACTTTGCAACACCAGGATGATGCCAATCAATTTGACCCTCCTATTCTGTACAGTACTTGCTCTGATTCAGCAGTCACACTTACCAGTGGGACTGTGTATTTCCCCATGTAAAGGGCAGATACTGCAGCATGTTTTTCTGAAGAACTCTTTCTCAGTCCTATTTCTCATTTCCAAATACCCAGGGAATATCTGGTATTCAGAGTTTGTGGTGAGGTTATTGCAACCTTGGTTGGATGGTCACATCCAGAGGGTAGTGGTCAACGGCTAACATACATAGGGAGATCAGTGACAAGTAGTGTCTCTCAGGGGTCCATAGTGGGACCAGTACTGTTTAGTATCTTCATCAATGACATAAACAGCAGGATCAAGTGCACCCTCAGAAAGTTTACAATTTGCAGATAACACCAAGCTGAGTGGTGCAGTTGACATGCCAGAAGGACAGGATGTCATCCAGAGGGACCTGGAAAAGCTTAAGAAGTGGCCCTGTGTGAACCTCATGAGGTTCAACAAGGCCAAGTGCAGGGTTCTGCACCTGAGTTGGGGCAACCCCCAGCATCAATACAGGCTGGGGGATGAAGGGATTGACAGCAGCCCTGCAGAGAAGGGCTTGTGGATACTGGTGGATGAAAAACTGTACATGAACTGGCAATGTGCACTCACAGTCCGAAAAGCCACTGCATCCTGGGCTGCATCAAGTGAAGCGTGGCCAGCAGGTTGAAGGAGGCGATTCTTCCCCTCTACTCCGCTCTGGTGAGACCCCACCTTGAGTCCTGCATCCAGCTTTGGAGCCCTCAGCACAAGAAGGACATGGACTTGCTGGCGTGGGTCCAGAGGAAGGCCACAAAAATGATCAGAGGTCTGGAGCACCTCTGCTATGAGGAAAGGCTGAAAGAGTTGGGGTTGTTCAGCCTGGAGAAGAGGAGGCTCTGGGGAGACCTTATTGTGGCCTTTCAGTATTTAAATGGTGCTTATAAGAAAGAGGAGACAGACTTTTTAGCAGGCCCTGTTGCAATAGGACAAGGGGGAATTGTTTTAAACTAAAAGAGGGTAGATTCAGACTAGATATAAGGAAGAAAATTTTTATGAGGAGGGTGGTGACTCAGTGGAACAGGTTGCCCGGAGAGGTGGTAGATGCCCCATCCCTGGAAACATTCAAGGTCAGGTTGGACTGGGCTCTGAGCACCCTGATCTGGTGGTAGATGTCCCTGCTCATTGCAGGGCAGCTGGACTAGATGGTCTCTTCTAAGCCAAACTATTATATGATTTTAACTTTAGAATCAAGTGCAATATACAACTCTAGTAAGACCAGTGGAGCTGACAGCCCTACAGAGCATTGGTAAATGTGCACAGACTACTTCGCCCAAACTAGAGCCACACTTCTCATCCCATGAAATTCTGTGATCTCCCTCTTCCAAGGCTCAAACTGTCTGGCTGCTTCTGTAAGCTCTATACACTACTCCAGATCAATGGGACTGCATTCTGAAAATCCCATTAGAGAAAAACAAATGTCAACAACAGAATTAGAGCCCTTTCATTTCTCCCCAGAAAAGAGAAAACAAACATTGTAAATTGCCCATCAATTACTCAAATGCAAATGCTTGAAGTTCTTTTCCGCTCTGCAATTATAGAACTTGTTCCATGCAATAAAATGTTATTAAGGCAATACTTGATGGCCTTATTCATAATTCTAAGCCAGCTTCATTTAAAATTTAAACCTATCAGGCTGTTTGAATGTAAATCGTGATGCTCTAGAGTATATAAAAAAAATGTGAGAACACCATAAATTACAAGTATTTTCAGACATGTCTATTCCCATCATTTCTGTTACATCAGCTTCACCACTCTCTCTCTCTCTCTCTCAATTAGATCATTCAGTATTCTTCTAGCAATGCTCTCAGTGTGTTTTTCCCATTCTTGGCTGAATAACTCTCCAAATACTACTGTGTTGGGGGAGGAGGCATTGCATTTCCGGGAATCTGATTACTTATCAGTATGGACATCTAAATGGTCTCTGAGCAAAAACTGATGCAATTAGGCCATTATAAGACAGTCTTCTGAGATCATCAGTCAAAACCTGACCACAGGTTTCTTCTACATGCACAGAACTAGCTGGTGGTACAGCCATCCTCAGTACAAGGACCTTTAATCCTTTCCTGTTGAAACTTTGGTGTGAATTACAAGAGGTTAGGGTTTTTTGTTGATTTGTTGTTTTTTTTTTTTAATGGTGTTATGAAAGGCAGAAAGCAATCCAGTAGAACCCAGTTTATGATTAACTTAAGCCAGACTATGTAGACCTTATCTCAGCCCATAATTAGCATGGTTATTTTTTGGAATACCTGGTATAATTTTTTGGAACCTGGTAGCAAACCTGCACACACAAGCAAATAATTTCTCCCACTCTGAAGCCTTTGCCAACTTCACTTGAGAAGCATCTAAATTATTTGAGCTAAGAGATACCAGCATATGAAAAGGACAGGAAAATAATAAAACACTTTAATTTTTCTTTTGATCTCAGGAGCAGAAAGGTTTCCAGGAACAGAGCATGACACAGTTCACCAGCTTCAGTCTCACAGACAATGCCTCTACAGTTGAAAAAGGTCTTTAGATAGGTTCCATTACAAATCAAGAAAATTGCTCCACAGGGAGTTCAGCAAGTACTGGAATATGTCCAGTTAGTTGCTAGGTAAATGCATTTATTTTTGTCTTCTAAATCAGTTTTTTCTTTCCTGGATGATCTTGCTGTACGAGGAGCAACATGAATGAACAAATGAATGCTCTTACAGCCAGGGCAAACCTTTCATTCAGGTAAGTGTGGGCTTCTTCTCATCTCTGCTGCTACAGACTGCTGAGGTGAAATGCGCTTTAAATTTCAGTGCATAATTACTTTCTGTCTTCTGTCCATCTCACATGAAATACAGAAATTGAAGACTGACTGTGGAGTATCTCTAGTGCATATGTGAAGTGAACGACAATTAAGGCCCTTTTCTGAGGGATACTAGGACGCCATGTTCAGGGCTCAGCCTCTAAGAAAAAGGCCATAAAGATCAGAGATGTGATTCTTCCTTCCATACTTATTAACCAGCAGAAACAGCCACACAGACTGAGGGCAAAGCTACATCCAACACAGAAAAGAGGAAGTGGGAAGAAGAGGGACCGCATTATTTTTGCTACTTCAAACAGTTATTATGCTGTAACAGAGAAAAATACCATTTTTACAAGACAGCTGAGAAGTACCACATAGGATCTAAATTCACTTATTTATCCCTGGACCAGGAACAGTTTCTTAAAGAATACTTTATGAAGTTTTTTCTAATTCCCGAAGCAAGTACCATAGGGTCAGGTTTGGGTGCAGGGATAAATATCTGCTCCTCTGCTCGTAATCATTCTACACCTACAGTGAAAGAGATATGGATTGCAGCTTTCCTTTTTCCTGCCATTGTACTGCTACTGCAATCACATTATTCCTTTCAAAAAAAACCAAAAACTTAATTCAGTCTGTATGAGGAAGGTATGACTGGAAGCAAACACTGTATGAACAAGAGCGCACATTGCTCAGGATTTTTTTTTTTCCTTAATGATCTCTGCAATCCAAGTCCAAATCATCCTGAAAACTAACAGAAATGAGTGAACTCTTTCAGAAACTGCCCTGAGAAATGCTTTATGGAAAAGGGACAGAACCCACAGGATGCTACGGCCACTGTGCTACAAACCATAAGCATGTGTTATCCTTATGGTTTTTAAAAATCATTTTTCCAAAGCGAAATGAATGCGTATTGAATTCTATAGGGGGATTAAAAACACGACGGAGAGAGCTTTCTTATGAAGTAATGCGATTACCTTTCGCAAAGGAAGAGCTCTAAGCATTCTGTTCAGTTTGCTGGTGGAAATGCAGGCCCAGAGATGTGCAAGGCATTGTTCAGTGCATTGCTGATGTAGCCTCGCTTCTCCCTCTTCTTCCGAATATCTGGCCAATTTTCACAGCCCTGTGACACACTGTCCTCAGAGAGCCATGTGTATGTCACCTCACTCCCTGGCTCCTTTGAAGGACTGTGCCCCATGGGCATTTGTTTCAAAGCTTTCATTTTCAAACACCTCCAAACCTACGAGATTATAGCATTAAGAAAAGCAGAGCCGGCAGAGAGAAAATGGTGCCAGGCTCTTCCTTCCCACGACACTCTCTTTTCTAAGCATTGTGTAACAGAGGCAAACCCAAGAGACCTGCAGGGTGCTAGTCTGTGGATGATGAACATTTCCAGGAAGGCAATATTCTTCTAGGGTACCAGAACTGTTTTTTACTTAATTACGTATGTTTGGAAGATGTTACAAATGAGACACATTAGACATGAGTTTTGAAACATGCTTTGTATCAGACATGACAGCAAAGCTAAAGCATCTTTCATACCTGACATGTTCGATGACCTATGACAGTGAGAGAGGAGGAGGAGGGCTCCAGGACATGATAGGAAACCTATCTCATACCAGGCTGTTTCAGGGTGGATTTTCTTCTTGGCTGTAATCAAAATCCTCTCATTAACCTGTCAGAGAGACAGGATATCTGTGTGTGGCTAGTCAGGGCAGAGTTTTTCTCCCCTGCTTCCACCAGCAGCAGCTTTGATATTTAGCAATAACGGTATTCTCTCTGATGTTTATTCCAATTACAGACTACCAGCCCAACAGGTAGGGTGTCTGGCAAGCTAGGCAACGGTCTCACTACTGACGTCACCGTGGGGTGCACCTCGGAGAGAGCTCTGTACTGCATTATGCATGACTGTTTGGAGGTCTACTTACTGGTGGGCTCAGCACACAGCCCAAGACAGAGGAAAGCAATACAAGTGGCTCCTCCACCTCTGTGTCCCTGGACGTGGGCGGGTAAGTCCTGGAAGTTCCCTTGTTTGCAGAAGAAATCTTACCAGAACTTGCCTCCAACTATTACTTACGCCACAGCTTTAATTGCTCGGTTTTGCCATTAAGCCACGGGCCATCAAGTTTTAATGCAATCCTACACTGTTGATTAAAACATTGTGTTATTTCCTGAATGTCAAACAACATATGACAATAAAGTAGGCATAAAAGATTAGGAAAACAAATGTTCAGCTACTTCTGTACTGAATGCAAAGCATAAATGGTTGATCTTTGAATGTTTTTGCATTTGCTTGAATCTTTGTAACATTAAAATTGATGATGGTAATTAGTTTGCCTTTCAAAAGAATGAAATTTGAATATTCCTGAATCCTCCTGAGCTCAACAGCCTCCAGCTAAACTGTATTAACTTGCTTTCTATGGCTCTTCTATTAGTGCTGGTACTGTATTTTTTTAAATCAAAGACTGAAATACCCAAAACCTCTTAGTATTTCTTAAAACAAGTTCAGGCATACCTGATGAACAGTTACCTTATCTAACATGGACATCTTGAAGTTATCCACATCATCCTGGGCTCCACTTATACTCAGTAGAGAGCTACAGGTACCTCAAGCGAATGACTCATAAAGAGATGTAAATAAAGTGGGTCTGATGAGTTACCTCCTAGAGGGGCCTATTTCTGTCCACTGATGTAAATAAAGCTTGGGGTGACTAGCTTAGACTTAGCAAGGTGTTGTTCAGATACGCACGTTAGGTGACATCGATTTTCCATTTTTCTGAAAATATGTAGGATATATATATTAGAGCACTTCAAGTTAAGAAAAGATCTTCAGAAGCATAGGAGAGCTAGCTATCTTCAAATTTGCTTATTATCTCAGTGTCTTTAAAAATTTTAAGTATATTATTTTCCCCCCTCCTGACACTCTTGCAGTCATGTCTGACCCCAGCTGAATCCCTAGGTCTAGGAGGAATCAGGGGCCCAGAGGGAACACAAACACCATCAATTTCCCTGACTTTGAGGAATTTCTGCGCATCATCTGTAACCAGGACTGAGAAAATAACCCCCTGAAGAACAGAGAGATTCAGGATCCTCCACAACAAAAAACTTCTGGAAAGGAAAGTTTAAATCATACTTCTAGTTTTGTGCCTACAAATAGCAGATGGCAAAAAGAAAGACTACTAGAAAGACCTACCTTCTCACAACAGCAAGTTTTTTATACAGTATTCCTATACACCGTGCTACCATCAGCTTGCCAAAACCACTGCTGTCATGAAGAGCCTGAACTCTCCCCTCCCCGCTTCTCACATCCATGTGCCTGAGGTTATTTCTCTTCTACAACTGGATCATTAGCTCTGAGCTATTGCTGACCTTCCCAGAGCTGGGGAAGATCTGGCAACTGTCAAAACTCTCACGGGACTCTGGCTGAGACATCACCCAGCACTTCCTCAGGTGGGTGGGTGTGCACAAGTGTATTTCATTACAACATACCATGCCAACAAAACTTTAAAATCGCTACCAATTATTTTCCGCACTCTGTGGAAGAGGGGAGAGTTCTGCAGAAGGCAAATTCAATATGAAGGAGGATGTGGGAATTACAGAACAGACTGAACGGGCTCCCAGGGAAACTTGCATGTACCCAGAAGATGCTGAAAGGACTAAGCAAACAGACGAAATAGTTTGATATAGCCCAGACAAGCCCCAAAACTTAAGCCAGGTGAATCTAGTGTCCTCTTCTGAGAAGGTAACCAGCCTTGTGGGCCAAGGGGGAAGCTATATACATGGCTTGCAATCGTCTCACAGGACATCCTCATAAACAAGCTTTAGAAACACAGTCTAGCTGAAACCAGCCTCAGGTATGGGCACAAGGAGTTGAAAACCTGCTTTTACCACAGGCATTATTGATGACTCACTGTCAGGTGGGGAGAGAGACTGTCAGGTGGTGTACCACCCTGGTGGCGTCTGCTCTCTTTCACTCAATATTTTCATTAACAACTAAATGATAGTACACAGAGTGAATGACACCAAACCATAAGCTGTAAATTCTTTGGAGGACAGGGTTAGAGCTAAAAGTGATCTGTAATAACTTGGAGGGAGGGTATGAAATCACTAGGAAGAAATTCAGCAAAGATAAGTGGTAATGCTACACTGCAGAAGAAGGAAAAAAACCAAGTACAAAATGAGGAGCACCTGACTCGCAAGAGACCTGGGAGTGAAATGGGTCCAAACTCATTATGTATCAGTAGCGTGAAGATGTGTAAACCCAGGGCACACTGAGAGGGATACTATTTATGAGAGACAGAAAGCACATTTTCACTCTTTTCATCCCTGAGGTGCTACATTAAGTCCATTTTAGGGTGTTCCAGTTGAAAGACAAGGGGAAAGGCAATCTAGAGACAATTAAGAGGGTAATAACTGGTGCTGAGAAAATCTGACCTCTGAGGAAGGTGCATGGCAAGGCTCTTTCACCTTGGGTGAGCACTGGCCCAGGTTGCTGCGGCTGCTGGTCCCCTCAGATACTGTCTCTTTCCACCAGTCTCAGGCTCTTCCCTTACACATCACCTTCCCACACCACTCCCGACTTCTAATTTTTTCCTTTTTCTCATTTGGTGAGGAAGGACACATTCTATCTTCCTCCTAATGAAGGGTTTCTAACCTTATTTGATGTTCTCTCCTCTGGGCTTCCCACTGGCCCTGCTTCGCTCTTCTCACCCTTTGCTGGAGCACCCCACTGGCCAGACTGAGCTCAGGACATCTTTTGCCACTCTTGTACTTCTACTTCTAGGTCACCCATCGCCTCTCATGTTGCAGTGTTCTCCTTCTTCCATCTTAGGCATCAGACTAAACCTGGTGCATGAAAAAAGGGTCAGCAAGCCTGTGGCAAAGGTCAGGTGAGGAAAAGCATCTGCCTCAAAGAATGATGGTTTAATCAGAATTTTAAAAATGCTTCAGTATTTATGTGGGCAAAAGCAGAGTCATGGCTCAACTATCGTCTTTGAGCTATTAGGAAAGGGGATGAATTTCCCACTCCAGAACCACACAGAAGATTTCACCCCTCAAGTGACCTATACACTTTTGAATATTACATCCTGCTGGTCAACTTCATAAACATCTGCATGTTTCTAAATTCTGCGGCATGGACTTTTGCTCACATACCGTGCTGTGGACTCATAGCTTGTTGACACTTCTTCCCACGCCAGGTCCCCCCACACCTCAGAGGGGACCACCTCAGCTGCCGACTGGCTCACAGCCACATTCCTTCCTTGGCTGGCTGCAAAGGAAACCCAAACAGCAGCCATGCACACGGCCCTGGCAAGCCCTGTGCCAAGACCACGGTGCGGGGCTGGGAACTCAGCCTGCCTGTGCAGGGCACTGCCTAAGGACCATCACTTGCTCCCGCTCCACTGATGGTTTGGTGTCCCTCGACAGGGAGAGCCCAGCGTTACAGCAAGTAAATGGTGACTGTGCCGTGGTTTGTAATCCACAGCCCAAAACACCTCTGTTCCCATACTCCACATAGGTTGGATGTGGGGCATGTTCCCACACTCTCCCCGGGAGTGGCTGTCTCTGTGCCATCCCGAGCAGCCGTGGCACTGCTCGTTTGGGGGTCCTGCCCATGATGGCTGCACCAGGACAGAGCTGCAGGGTCTGCAGGAGGCATTGCACAGGGTGGTGGCAGCGAGATGGTTGACACATCAGAGGCAGTTTTCCTTAATACACACAGATGTTTTCTTTTTGCCGGCTTGTGCTTTGAGAAATGCACAGGGCTTCCTCTTTACCAAGGCCATTTTATCTTGGGGCCAGGACAGAAATGAAAACAGACTCACGTGTTTATCACTAAAAGGCACCTTTACACAATGTTCCTCGTCCTTAGTGCATGCGTCAAGGGTTTATTCCTTGGTTTGAGCCTAAACGCCTTGTTCACGGAGCTGAGCAGGATAATGGCATTCGAGACGGGAAGGAAAGAATGAACCATTATTCACTGCACAAGTCCTGACCCCACCACCTCCCCGGCAAATGAACACGATTCTTTCCAGGGTTGTTACACTGATACGTTTGTGAGCCATCAATTATTTACATACCTGGTCAATAATTTAAATGTCCTAGAATGTGCATATTACAAAATAACTGCCTTTGTTCTTTAAATTTGCAAGGACACCCTGCTGGCACCAGCACAATTAATGATTTAATAAAGTCTTAACAGGAAAACTGAAATACTGGATTTTACTGCTTTGATGGTAACTAAGCTGACTTCTACACTTTGAAAAAGTTATCCTTGCAAGAAGGTATTAGGCATGTGCAGAAATTTTAGTCAATTGGAAGCAACGTACCCAAGGGTTTAAGTGAAGATGTTACATCGAAATAAAAAGAAATGTCAGTTTCCCTTAAATAAATTACACAGAGAGCAAGAAAATATTTTTAATGGGGCTCTTGCTTGACTATCTTTGCCATTTGCATGTGAACTTCAGTAGCACTCGAGATGCGATGAACGCGGTGTGACCGAAGGCGATGCCGTTCCAAAGCAGCAGTGTCTGTGGTAGGCACAGGATCGCAGTGGGCTTGGGCTCAGCCCTGAGAGGGGCACGGCCCTCGTGGAGGGTCCCTTCAGCCCCCTCTTTTCTCCACTCATCTCCACAGCTGGAGAGAAAAGGTCTGCACGCAATAGCAGCAATTCAAACCAATTCACTGCCTTTAAAGACGTGTCCAGGTGACCCTGCTGCCATTTTAACAATGTCCCTGGACAAGGGGTGGCTTGTGTTTGCTGACAGGACTTTTATGTCTGCTTTGTTGAGATATCTTATGAATCAGAGTTTCAATTTTATTGAAGAAATAAACCCAGATAAACTTTTTTCCCTGACAAATAAACTGATTCAGCTTGTCTTCAAGAGGGTGTTTGGAGGGGTGATTCGTGTGGTCTGAACTCCTTTTTCTTTGCATATTTTTGGGGATGCAAATAGGTCCTAAAAAAGACGCTGTAGCAGATTTGTTACACTACACAACAGCATTCTTTCTGAAGTCTTGCAGGTGGTAGCTTAGCTTTTGATTAGTAAAACCAACTGCCCTGCATCATGCCAAAAAATGTTATTGATGGAGCAGATGAGTGACCAGCCCACCTCGTCAAGAACATTTCAGGGTAGAGTGCTATAGCATAAATGTCAACAAGTGCCAAAAGTGTTTACAGACAAACTGAGCTACACAATTCCAGGAATCTTTATCAATAAAAAGTTCTGCTTGACTGAAAAATGTTCAGTGCAGGTTTATTTTCAGGTCCAGGTAATGATATAAATAAGGACACAAACAGGAAATCGTTCCATCATTAATGCTTTTGATTCAGAATTACAGGGATGTGGAGTAAACAAACAAAGCAACAGGCAACAGTTCTGTGAGCTACATGGAAAGTTGAGGTGCTGTGGTTCGCGTCCTGAAGGTAAGCAACAGTGTGGACTCTCTGATGGCTAACAATGTTTGAGCACATGCTGCAGCTTCCATCAAACCTGAGGTGATTCCTCACCGCCTCGCAGCATCTCTTTTGATGAAGTTGGTAGAAGCCTAATACCTCATACATTTCTGTCAGGCATGAGTGGAATTGCTCAATATAGAATCATTTAGGTCAGAGGAGACCTTCAAGATCATTGAGTCCGACCATTAACCTAACACTGTCAATTCCACCACTAAACCATGTCCCTAAGCTCCGCATGTACACATCTTTTAAATACCTCCAGGGATGATGCCTCAACCATTGTTCAAAAGTTATCTGGGGCAAGGGGAGGACAGAGCTGATTGACAGGAGGACTCTAATATCCTGATTTCTGAATTTCTCTGTAAAACCGTTTTTATTACAAAAGCAAATTTATCTTACATGCAGAAGTTTTATTCGTCTAGTGTACTGTTACTAGGTAGAAAACACAAAACTACTCTGGAAAATGAGGTTTTACTAAGTTCTTTCATTTGTTGCCTGGTCTGGGTGAGGAAATGCCATGTGGAGAAGAGAGCAAGCTGTAAAGGATGCTCTATCTCTCTGCCTCACCACCTATTTATTCCTCTACGCTATACACCTGACCTGCAAGCAGCACATCTGAGGGCTTGGGAAAGAGACATGCAGCATGATATACGTCCCCTGCAAGTGGTGCACGATTTCAGTTTCAGATATGCTCGTTTACCACCGTGCCTACGTGGCAGTAGCACAGTTCCCACCTCGCTGATCTAAAGAATTGCAGGCTGCAATGCACCCTGAGGGCTTCCCGGTGCTCACAATAACATCGTTCACCTTTCCTTGCAAGCCTGGTTGTTCGTGTCACCCGCTTCTCAGTGGGAAGTCAGCCACGAGTTTGGAGTATTTCCTCAACTCATGTCATGCCTGCCCATCGTTGCTGGATGGGCACCTCAGGAGTCCTCTCCCTCCCAGGCAGGCAACACTGCAGCTTCTAAAATGAAGTGCGACCTCTTCCACCCTGCCCTCCTGCTAACACTTTTCTTTCTCTCTCTCATTGGAAGGGCTGTCTGAGAGCAAAGAATCTCTCTGCCTTAGTCCACATTTGTCATTAAGCAAGTTTCGTATTTTGTATTTCTACTAACCTAATGAACACATTTCTGAAATACAAGAGTATATTTAAATCTCTTCACAGCTATACCAGCAGATTTCAACAAGGTGACTTTGGAACTACAGGACTTCTGGAGACACATTATCCCTCTGTGAGGTTATCCAAATATTCTGTTTATATCTTCTAATTAGATAGCTTTGACTTACATATTCATTTTCTAACTTGGTTTTAGAACATTTTTGCATCTTTTATTTATGAAGTTATAGTTCAAAAGTTCCTTGCTGAGTTTCAATCTGCAAAAAAGTCAGATTGTATAGTTAAATCTGAGGCTGGTAAGAAGGTTTTTATTTGATCTGTAATTGAGAAGGATGGTGCATAATTAAATCTAAAAAAAATTAAAATATTTTGAAAAAATTCTGTTCCTGAATATTTGTAGCCAAATATGAAAAAGAGTTGGTGAAGGAGTTATACAAATCAGACAGTATATCAATTTTCAATAACTCATTGAATATTAGAGAAGTTCCAAAGATTTGGAAAGAAGCCTAATATTGTGCCAAGACTTTCAACATAAGTTAAAATAAATAAATATTGGATCATCAGCTGGGCAACAATCCTAGTCAATATAACCGAATACCTGAAAGGAGAGAGAATTAACAGGATTTAAAACTAGATGAGACAACTAATGCCAGTAATAAAACTTTACAGAAAATCAATTTTGCCCAATACATTTGATGATGTTTTTGTGATATTACAAGTTTGGTTGTTACAGTAATAGCACTGATATAATAACTCCAGGTATATATAAGGTATTTTAGTATAGTAGAGGAAAGAAGAATCAACACTGAACACCAGATTCAAAATGACAAGTGCAGGTCCTATAAGCAAGAAATCATAACTGAAGAGGTGGGTTTCTAACAGGTTCACACAGACATTCATTTTGCAACATTTTTACTGGCAAAATGAAGGTATAAAAACTGATACAGACCCTAGTATGCAAGTAATCCGAAGAACAGAGAAGGAGAGCAATTGGGAGGACAGCACACAACGCTTGAAATCTTCGGAAAATTGAACATGAAGATACAAGCAACATGAAGTCAAACATCTAGAAACAAAGTCTGCAGCCCAGACCCACAGCCAGACAGCCTCTCTTCCAGAGAAGAGCAGCTTTGATAAGAAATTGGTTATTGCCGAGGACCATCAGCTGAGCTGGATCTCCAATGCAACCAGCTGAAAGAGACAACACGATCCCATGCCGAGCAACAGAGGAGTACAGGGCAGCATCAAAGAAAAATGGTATTTTGCCTCTGTGTTTTTAATGGGATGTGAGTGCTATTAGAGAACTTTGACTAATGCCAGTGCCCGAAATTGTGGAAAGAAGTTAATAGCAGTTAACAGACAAGAGGAGATTTAGAGGAAAACCAGAAGAACAACTAAAGGACTGGAAAATGTACTTTAAACACAGATATCCAGAGTTCTGTATCTTGATCAAGTCCCAGCTCACTACATATCTATAAATGTATATTTGTCTATAAACACCAGCCACACAGAACAAGACCAGAGGTACAGACCCATTCAGTGTAACAGGCATGAACCCAAAATTAGACAAAATTAAAAGGTGTAAGGTTTTAATTGTACATGCTTTCAGATACTGGAGTAGGCTTTCAGATCTTCTGGTTGCTTCTCTATCACTCAAAGTTTTTTTAAAATATTGAGCTATAATTATTTCTCTCTAAAAATATGCTTGATTCCAAATGGGAGTTAAGGAAAGTCCAGGGCTGATGTTAGCTGGAAGATCAGAGTAGGCGAATGCAAAAGCTTTTTGGAGTTTGATAAATATTTCACTTTTTACAGAAGATTCCACCTCTTTTTAAGCCATTGGCTCTAGAAGTGCCTCCAGCTGTAATCCTAAAGTCTCCCTTTCTTCTCCCTCCTTCCCTGTGAGCCTGCCTGTCTTTGAGGTGGGTGCAGGCAAAGGAGCCCATTAACGCTGTGCTCCAGTCTGGCTGGATGTGTCAATACAATCAAAGGAACCAACAGAAGAGAGTGACCTTTTCTGGCATTTAATTGTACAGCTCTTCTACTTCTTAATGCTATTTTTTAAATTTATTTTTTCCAAAGAGTTGACCAAACAGATTGGAAAACATTCTATAACTTGCTGTGGGCTCTCGCTGTGAATTGTATATTGCTGGTCCTTGGGTTCACAGCACCCATCATATGCACTCCATCCCACTAAAAAAAACATAGGGCCAGACATTGGACTTGACATCTGAGATGCAGCCCCTGTACCACATAGACAGCAAGCAACGTCTCACAGAGATTTTGGCAGAAATATTTTCTTTCTCTCCTCACACACACACACAAATGAAAGCAAACTCTCCAGAACTATGTTTGCAGTCTCATTACATTGTTAAATTGGGTTTTTAAAAACTAAATACTGCCAGTCTCCTAGACTTGTGATTATTAATGTATCTAAATCCTCTTAGGAACTTTGTAAATCTGTTAATCTTCCTAAAACAGTATATCAAGCAAATTAAATGACAGTTGAAGTGTTCTGTGCAAAATATTGCAATAAAACAAAAAACCCTCTGAAAAAAAGATTATATATATATATCCAAGTACTCAACCTTCTAGAGAAGAGAGCTAATTCTGGTACACTGAATATCTTAAGAGATTATTTCTCTCTAAAGTTCTTTTTTCATCACAGCGTGTTTGTTTAACTAGTTAAGATAAAACCTATCAGTCATGGAGGAGCGGAATGGGAACATCTTCATTAAGACGAACCCTCTGACAGTTCCCCTATTTCTGAAAGTTAAATTCTCTTGAAAAATTAATCACTGTGAATCTGGCAGAATTAATTTTAAAATGTGAGAACATGTGAGATGCTCTGCTTCTAGCCTGGAGTGAGATGAGATCAATATGTTAAATTAAGTCTACATAGAACCATACAGAAGAATTTGGGTAGGCAACATTTATTCCCGTTCAGGAGAGTAACTGCAATTTACAGAACAGTGAAGAGAGGTCTTGGTAAAAATATTACTGGTTAAAATTAATGACAGAAAACAACTGCACTGAACTCATTCATTGCCACTCAGAAGTCTGGTATCAGTTGTATTCATTTTAAATCTTCTGAGGAAAAAAAAATAAACCACAGAGCTGTGAAACGTGAGCCAGCAAGCACATTAAAAAAAATTCCCCAGGCTGTGATGCTGAATCTAACCCCTAAAAATCTTCCTACATTCAATAAGAAAATAGTCAAAGCTACAGAGATTTTGGAAAACAATGACAAAATTAGCCATGAGTCCTTAAAACCCAATTTCATAAACATCCACCTAATACAAATTTTATAATTTAATACACGCAAGCACACACAGAGTGTACAAATGTACTATTTGGGCTTTCAAATCATCAAGGAGAAACTAATGGCTTGCATTATTTCTTTGTTAGGAGTGGAGAGAGCAAGCAGACTCATTATTATGTTCTTGCCTGCTGCAATTTTAGTTATATTATGCACATAGGCACTATTAATTGAGTGCAAGTGGCATTAAACAGCAAAAATACCAGCAAAAGTAATTTGCACTGTTGCAAAAAGCAGCGGTTTTCAGGCCTCCAGAAATTTCTTTTATATCAAGCTGTCCAGATACTTTGATGCTTTAACTTCTTCCCAACTTTGAAGTCTGGGCAAAATTTCTGAGCTCCCTGTTTAATTCACTTCTCCTCTTTGGATCCAAGCTCTTCCAGGAAATTGGAGATTGGGCAGCAACCTGTGCCCCGCTGGTATTGAACAAATTGATTACACAGAATAAAACTGTCTGGGCTGTGGATCCGGGTCTGTGCCCAGCGCATCTTTGTGGAGGTGATGGAATTGCAGCATTACGGCTCAGACCAGATTTGGATCAGTATTGACTGATTTATCGGCCAAACTTTCAGTTAAAATCAGGCAGCAGAACACCGTAGCATTACGCAGAACTGTATGTGCACTGCACTAGCTACCAACCCTTATACACAGGAGACCCTAAGAGGATGCTAGTGATGATTTATAGTTACACAGTCAAAGCAAAAGACTTGAGAGGAGTTTTTAAGTGCTGCCAACAGATTGCCTTTTGCTCAGATAGTCATTCCATTAGTCAGCTATATTTGCTGTTTTCAGATCAATGGAACTTAAATTGGTCATTATATTGACATGAAAAGCTTAAATGGAAGTCAATACAGGAAAGCAGAATTTCACCAGAGTCCTCTGCTGCTGGTGATTTGGTATTAAACAGCAGTAACAGCAAAAGAAGAAGGCTACATTTATTCTCCCTTCATTAACTCAGTGGAAGAGCTAATTAGATTTCAAAAGCTACCTTTTCTCTAAAGGTCTGATATTTTTAGTAATAACATTCACTAAAAACCAGTACTTCTCTGGTTTCTAGCAAGCAATCCAACATGTTCCTAATTCAGCGAGGACCACGCCAAGGTGGCTGTTGCTGCCCATGTAGCCTGGCGCCAGCTGCACCAGTGCTCTTCAGCCTACCGATCCCTACCAATGGTTTCATGGCAGCGACTTAGAAAAGTTAGGCCACGTATGCCATGTAGTAGTCCATACACATGATATTTCTAGAGGATTCTTCACCCCAGAAGGCTTTAGAGGAGCTAAGCAAACCAAAGCACAGGTGGGAAAAGTGAGCTACCGGACATCAGCCGCTTACTTTGCAAGGGATTTTTCTTAGGCAAATGTTTTTTAAATGGAACGGCAGATTTGTTTTGAGAGAAAGTTGGAATGTAAATACTGTCTTTGGAAGTAGCATCTGCTCAATTTTTTTTTAGCATATGCTCTTTCATTTACCATTGCACTACTTTTCCAAGCTTTTAAAATTCAAATGTTCAAAATTTTAAAGACAACCATCAAAATCGGGACAGTTTCATTTTTGTTTCCTGTTGATCGCTTTCAGATTTCTTTTTCCACAGAAAAAGGATTTTTTTTTTTAATTCCAGTCAATTTTGTAACAAACAAAAGGTTTGGTAACCCCTGGAATTTCTCACGAGAGCAATAATCCAGCTTCTGCCTAAATCTAGCCATTACCAAAGAGTACAGCCCTGCAGCATGGGCGCAGGGGAGATGAAAGACTGAAAAAGATGTTAGATATCTATGGTCCCAGCTTCCCTTTTGGGTTAACTGAGGATAGCTGTACTTTCACCACACAAACCTTTGCTCAGATCCAACTGGATGTATAGACAACAGAGGTGACACAATATGTCCATCAATGTGTTTCCTATTAAAACAAAAAAAAAAAAGAAAGCAGCCCTAAAGAAACGTGGATTTCTGCACTCAGTGAAGTCAGTGAGAGCTTTGGCGTTTATTTTGGTGATGAATAACAACACAAAACATTGCTTAGAACCGTGGCCTTTGTTTTGAAGAGGAGGGACGGAGGCAGGCACCGCACAGGCTGAGATCCAAGGCAGGCAGGACGGCGGGTGGCCAGGGTTATCGCTCTCAGGTGAACAAAGCTTTCCTACCCCACATGAAGAAAATCAATACGGGAGGAGGGGCAGGGCGAGGCAGAGCATGCTGAGTAAAATTTAATCAAGCCAACAGTTACAAAGAGCTAAACAAGGCGCTATATTTATCCAGGACCTGTCTTCCAGCCTGTAAGCCCTTCAAACCAGTGAGGGGCTGCACTGGGAAGCTGTGCAGTAGCAGGCACTCCATCCTCATTATATTTATAACAGGTTTTCCAAAAATCTCCATGCTGTCTGGGAAAAAGCTCAAGGCCCTTTTCCGCTCATGATACCCATAGATGTTTGCTGTTTCCTAGCACCATGTCTGGCTGCATGTTCATGGATAAAACTTGCACATCGTCAATGGCACGGGAACAGACTTCTTGCGGAGTAGCTCGGTCCTTTGGTGTTTGCAGGCTGCTTGAAATAACTTGAAGGGAAAAAACAGTCTCTTTGCTTTATAAAATACAGCTGTTCCAGAGCTAGGAGCAATAGTTACTGCTCTCATGAGATCGCTCTTCAGATAGCACAGTAAGACCGGGTAACATTGCTAAAAAGGTATTGATAAAACACAGGTAGTTCAGTGAAAAGCAACAAAAAATGCATAATGCCCTAGAGCAGCTGATTTGACAGAAAAAGCAAGAAAAACCCTTAAAAGTGTATGAGCAAGGACTGATAACACTCTACAAATATTTAGGAAAGGAAAGAAATGTAATATGGTATAATCAGGAAAACATGAAGGTAGGGAAACAGTGGTCAGCGAGTCCATACTAATACCTGGCACAAAAGCTTAGATAGCTTTTGAAATAATTCCCTTGTTTCCTCAGGATGTGTCAAACAAGTTTTTCCCAAAGCCTAGGAGTGCCTTTTCTTTGTCTCTCAAGATTTTCCAGTGGACATGAAGGGCTCACAGACATCCTAAGGTGGGAGGCTGTCCCTTTACTTGCCTTTTTTATCTAAATCCCCGTAAACATAGCTGACCTTTATCTCAAAGCCTAAGGGCACCTCTTGTAATGTCACACTTATCAGATATGCACTCTTCATACGAACTTCAGCCTTGTGAAGAGTCTGAAAAGTCTGTCACATTTCTATCCAGCCTAATACCCCTTTGATTGCCACACTAATACAAAGGCATATTACTGTAGCTGGAGATTTCAGGCTTGCCTTTCTATTAAAATTATATTGGCTCTCTGCTATCTGTTAATCTCGTTAAGTTAATTATCCCTCAAATGGAGAAGTGGAAAGGAACAAAATAACCTTTGCCAACACTTTGGTCCTAGGAAGAGAAGGAAGATTATTTACACACACACAAACACACAAGCACGCAGCTCTGACTTACTGCTGTTGGCATTTTCATAACATTTGATCATCTGGTTGCTAAGCACACTGCCACATTACCACTTGACATTTACATTTTATTTTCAGTTTATTGCTAAAGGTAGGAAATGAAGCACTCTCCTACTCTCTTAAATTATATTCATCTTGCTAATAATACTGCTAAAAGCCCCATTCCATTTTATTTAATGAACTTAGAAACCTGATAAACATCCAGACACTGCCAGGCAAACCTATTGTCTTTCCTGCCTGAAGAAGGCAGGATCTGTTGAGAGCATTTCTTCATCGCAGAGGACAGTTGCTGAGGAAATCCCGGCTCTTGTAGTCTGGGTGGAAGCTCACTGGAGCCTTCCAGAAGAATTAAAAACTCGAAGCAAACCAAACCCCCAAGACCCTCAAGTAGCAACATCAAAAAACTCAGCTCCTGTAATCTAAAAGAACTGGTAGGGCCTTGTGCAACTGGGGAAGGCAAAGCAGAGGTCACCAGGTGTCTTCTCTGCCACCAGTCAGTGGTGCAGTAAATAGCAGAAGCAATTTAATGAGACGTACTCCTGAGCATCTGACTGAGGCTGGCCTTCCTCACAAAGGTAGTTTATCAGACCAATGAAAGACCAGAAGAAAATTTTGCCAAATTTTTTTTTGACTCACTGGTGACTGCAGTTTAAACCACTTTAATAGCTGAAACATGCTGGCCTTTTGTGCCACAAGAAAACAGCTGAAGTGAGAGCTTTATCTAATGTATAAATAAATGGCTGGGGTGTCTAGCTCGGACTCCAATGTCTAACTTCCAGACTCCCTAGTTAGGCATCCCACCCCTCAGGGTCAATCCAGAGAAGTGCGGAGTATCTCTGACTCCCACTGATTATAATGACAACTATTATTTCCCAGCCACTACTAGCAGTAAGAAATACGTTATACTCTGATAAAGACCTCAGAAATAAAGTTGGGACCTTACTCCCCCAGGCAGACTGGAGGAGCAATGGGGATACGTGCCCTGGGAAACTCCCACTGTGATGAACAGCCGCAAGCAGGGTACAAACATGTGTCCATCCCTAGACAAAGATGAAGGCTTGAGCTCTTCTCCACTTCTGAATGGGAAGCAGGCAGCATGGGCAGCCCGAGGGTGGTGGAGACTCCTGCAGCCCACCGCTTGCCTGGCAGAGGGGACCAGCGGCAGGGGAAGCCTGCAGCGATGGAGCGGGAGGTGGCCACGGTGTGGTCCGTGCCTTCTTCCACACACAGAGGAGGAGCTGTTGGAGCAGCATCGGCCCAAGGCAGGGCTGGCAATTATTCTGAAGAATAATGGGGTTTGCCTGTCCTCTGTTCCCCTTCAGTCTCTCTACACTGGTTCACCCAAACAAACAGACACTGTTACAATCCCCCTCCATCTCTCACACAAACCCTCACATTGCTGCACGTCCCAAGTGCCTGACCACAGCCCAGACCCGCCCTCGTCCGCTCTACCTCTCTCCCCTGACAGCCTCCAGCTCCCGACACTCTGTACTCCTGCCCTGCTTCCAGAGGCAAGGCCCAGCCTCGGTGGGTAAGCAGAGGAGGCTCTGGAGCAGCTCTCTTACTTGCAGAGAAACAAGTTACCACCTGCCAGCTGCTCTGTCGGGACACACGCAGCAGCCCACGCGCAAGCTCGTCTCTTCTGCACGGGGAAAAAACAGCTTACCCCCTCCGCACCAGAATAAACCATTAAGAAAAAGCCTGCAGATGGGGCACGAGGAACCACCGGGTCACAAGCAGCCCCTTCAAAGGTAACGAGCTTGGAGGACAGGAGGTTACAGAGGAAAACTGGGAGTGCTAGCTGAAGTCAACAGCACAGAGACGAGAATTTCTCTGGATGTGTGGAAGATTCTGGAGGAAAATATTCACTTACTATCCAAAATAATCAGTGTTTTCCTGAAGAACAATTTCTTTTTCTGATAAAAAATGAAGTCACTTCTATTTGGTCTCAGCGTGCCTTGCTGAGGGTGTGCCTGGGATAGCTCTTCCTGCTTTACCATTCAGAAACAGCTTAAATTGTGAAGAGGCCTTGGAAAGTAGAGCAACAGGTCTGTGTTTGGTACTGCGGCAGAGCGAGCCACTGCCGTCAGCACGGCGAGCCAGGGAGGCCGCTCTGATATGGTTTGGATACAGATACCACCCTCCGGGCTTGGCCCGTAGCACCTAGAGGGACGTGGCGTTTGCAGGTTTCAGCAGGCAGAGCTGCAGATCGCTCGATGTTAAGCCTTGCAGTGATCTGAAAACTGTCACATCATTTCTCCTGCCCGTGTTGTGCAACGTACAAGCGCAGTGTGAAGCACTCGCGTAAGCTGCGTGCTGCACAGAGCAATAGGCACAACTACAAGCCCTTGTACTGAGGAGGTGCTGCAGCAGCTCTGATTTTCCCTGTAGTTCATGTGAATTACAGCTATGGCTTAAGAACCCATTTAGAATACTTTATTGAAAGAATAAATGCTGCATCACTAAATCACATTGCATTACTAAACTGCCAGAAACGTCTGTATGTTCATAAATTAGGTGATGTCTGGATCTCTAATTTTCTTTCTTGTAGTTTTAACATAAAAAGCATTTTGTTAGACAGCAGATTTAATTTCCCTTCTTTATTATCTGAAGCAGTTCCATTGTTTGTGAAGGGACAGTAGTCAATCAGCTGCAGTTTCTGCCTGTATGCAGATGCTTGGTAATACTTGAATGTGCAATTCTGATTATTTATGAGCTAATTGTCCAATACGTGTTGCAGTTAATCCTCATAAATACTAGGCTTTAAGAACTCCCAGTCTCAGTGTGTATCAATAACATTTCCGTTGTCTATGTGAAAAGCTGGAACCTGCAAATTTTCTGTCGAAAGAAAGAACCTAAATTTGAACAGTCCAGACTTTTTTCACAAATTTCTCTTTCATGTGCCCTGAAATACAGATTGCAAATGTGGCAGCCATTCAGTTAGCTTCTCCTTTCCATCTAAGGCTTGCTAAATATCACTTGATTATATAGCACTCATTGGACTGTTGGGTTTCAGGGAAAAGATGCTTAGATGCTTTGTTCCTGATTCTTCTACATTTCTGCCTAATTAGATCTGCATGCCAGACGAACCCCTGCACTTTAACTCTGCAGTAAAGCCAACAGCAAAAATCAAATTAAATCCCCAAAGAACTGTGAAGGAGCTGTGCTCGAGTCACAGCTATCCAAGGGCTTGATCACGCTTGTGTGGTTCCCAGTTCCCATCAAGAGGTGAGACTTGCCAGGCCCGTCCAGACTGCAGTTTGCTAAGCGAAGCGGGTGTACTGATCCATACAACAGTAACCGAACTTTCCTCCAGTAAATGTTTAATCTAAGAAAAATGTACAGTGTCGTACAAAAGCAGGTACAGAAAGCCTCCCCTGCGCTCCCACGGATTTCACCTGTCCAATTACCAGATTGCAAAGGCAGCGCAGCAGTGGACTGTGCCTTACAGGCAACAGGCTCAGCCATGCCGACTAGACACAGTGTAGACATATGAAAAGGGAGTGTACCCAGCACCTGTTTAAAGAAAGAAAATAACAAATAATGAGGGAGGAAAGTGAAACTTCACTGAAACCAGGAACTAAGTTTAACTCCACATATACTCACTCATGAGGCAAAAGGTTCCTAATTAAACATTTTATTGTGGGAATGCATTACCAACCACCAGCTGGAGAGGGGAAAGAGGCCCTGTGGGTTCAGTGGGATCTCACCAGTCTCCAGCCTTCCCTCACCACATCCCAAAATAGTCGAGGATGGGGGGTGTGGGGCCTCCTAGGAGCAGAGCTCCAGCGCCCACACAAGAGCCACAGTCAAACGGAAAGCCGCACCACTTTCACAATCACTTCTTCCCAGTGGTTGCTCATGGGCAACTTGGAAACTAATGTTTTTCTAAATTAAGGTCTCATTTCAATTGCAAGGTTACATTTTCTAAATGGAAATATTTTACATTTACACCAGAGGAACACCAGAGCGCATTATGGGAACAGATAGTTTCCTTAATTTCCACACTGCCTCCATCTCAAGGACGGAAACATATTGCGTGAGTATCACATCCCAGCAGTCAGGTCTATCATTTACCATCTAGTGGCTTGAACCAGACCATGACTGAGTTGTGGCCAGGTGTGGTACAAATATAAATGAGATCTAGCATTCCTGGGATACCCCAAACAGTGGCTCCAAAGCAGAAGCAGGTTTTTAACCCTTATTTCACCAAATTCAGATAGGCAGAATTAGGTCTGAGGAGCAGGAACATAGTCACAAGAAGCCAAGTAAATATTTTCATAATACACAAAGGTTTTGCATTGTCCTTCATTTTTCATGACCCAGGTTATCCCAATTCTCCCTCATCCTGCTGTTCTCTGGGATAACGGAGAGGGACAGGCTGAGATAAATTGAGAAGAGTCAGCAGTGTCTCCCAAGTAACCTAGCACACCCGAACTTGACTTCAGTGTTGCTATGAACACAGTGAAGAGTTCAATCTCACATTTCAAGTGACAGAAGGAAGAAGTTACACTAACGAACCTGTTATTTACGAGTGAGCAAACCTTGCAGTCGTTCTAGACATTTTCAAGCACTGGAATAGCATTTCTGGCCAGCACCAAAACACCACCCCAGGCAGCCAGCAGGAGTGTGGTAAAGGAGGAGACAGTTTCTGCTCTTACAAAAAGGATAAAAGCCTATAGTTTTAAGAGAGGTGATCATATCCCTGGAACAGTTTTCAGAGAAGAACCAAAATGAAAGTGATCCCATAACTGCAGTAAACAGATTGACTTTTCACTTACAAAAGTAAAAGCCAGAGTGATTGCTGGCTTCTCTTGACAGAGAACTACAGTAAGCAGAAGCAAAAGAGAGCCTTGAGATCACCACTGTGCATAGCACAGGAATGATATGCAGCATGTGGCAAAATACAGACCACTTGAATTCCACCAGCTCCTCATTGTCACCACATCTTCTGATCAGCATGAATTGCCCCACCACCTGCCCAGCACCCATGCCTGAAACCTGCATGTCAGGTCGCAAGCTTTATCAAGCCTTGCTGCCTCTCCCAGTGTCTCCAGGATATGGCCTCCTTTTCTAGGCACCAAAACCCTCCCCTGGGGGAAGTTTCTATGCATGATAACTCTTTCTCAGACACACACACTCACTCACTCTCCCTACTTCTCAACAGGGTCCCTTTTCTTTTTTCAGGTCAGCCATGAGCATTGGAGTCATGAAGCAGCCCAGGTGATGTAGCCGATGAAGATTCTCACATTCCATTTACCAAGATTTTGGCTTACATCTCCAATGCCACCCTTACTCACCTCTGAAATGTCAAAGACTTTCTTAGATTTTTCTATCCTGCTGGCTGTCATGTTGGGGACAGTAGCTCCTTATAAACCCCTAGAAATCTCCTTCCTTTTTTGTCAAGCTGTCCTTTGTCACAGAGACTGCTGAGCGCTCACATCAACTGTCCATGTGCTGATGCTATCATCTATGAGGCTGTCTGCTGGGCATCCTTCTACTCCCCTATCCATTGTCTAAGGACCTCTGCACAGCAGGCAGCACAGAGCAGTGCTGGGACAGGATTAAGTCACATGGTCCCAGCAGTGGTAGCAACAAAAGAAGCACATGACAAACTTTTACCTAGAGCACACATGAAAATAAAGTGTGAGGTTCGTGAAGGCAAGCTCAGAAAATCCAAGATAACACCTCATTCCCCATTGCATCATCTCTCAAACTCAATCTGCTTCCACAGGAAAATATAATAAAACAGAAGGGCAGCAGCAGCACTTTTGCTTTCCTAATACCATCCACCAGAGCGTCTCAAGGCAGCTGCTTCAGAAACACGAGTCGCTTCCTGTGTAGTGCCAAAGGAAAGGTTATCACCCCCAGCTTCCTTCTGACATAAAACCCATCCAGATGGACTTCGATGTGCTTAGCTTGGTGAGGTAGACAGGCTGAATAACCACAAGCAGAAAAGCAAAGGCCATAGCTGCCTTTTCCAATTCACTACAAGTTGGGTATCTGATGGGCTTAGATTTTTTTCTCTGTTTGAGTAAACCAACACAAATTGGAGGGCATTGATACTGTAGATTCTCACAAAGTATTCAAGTGCCCCCAGCTCATTCCACCATCTACAATATGTGATCGGTCACCTAAAATCACATGCTATTCCTCATTTCTCTGGGACAAATAGAACAAGTTACAAAAGGCAGCTGAATATCTGTATGCAAGTGAAGAACAGTCATTCCTCACACTCTGCTGTGAATGAACCAACTGGCTAATAAGTAAGCAAGGTCAAAGCTAAAGCTGTTTGGAATTCAAGAGAATTAGCATTTTGGGGCATTAGCCTACTGCTTGCAGAGGCTGCTCTAAGATGCAACATTTGCTGTTCTCTAGAGGCAAGAAGCTACCAAAATATGGTATAGTCATGAAGATGCAAGCCTTTCTGTAGTCAAGTGGCAACGAAAAGGGGAAAGCAGGTACCAGTCCCTGCTCATCACTGGTTCCCAAGCACACATTCATCTGCATTTTGTAGCCATGTGTTTCAGCCTGAACTCCAGACACGGTCCTTACTTTGAGAAACCACCAGGATTCCCAGTTCTTGAATAGGTCTCTGCTGTGCTTTGACCTTGACATTTTGCTTCCTTCTACCTCTTTTTTTATCTTCTTTCCTAGAAACAGAAGACTATAAGGGCTATTAAATCCAGTTCCTTGTTGCTGCAGGGCATGATATCATGTAATACTGTTCCGTAAGATGTTCAAGCTCCATGACATTTTCTGTCCCCACTTGCTCCTGTTGGAGAGTCATCCCGGACTGTCCCTCTTCAGACAGTTGGAAACTTATAATCATATCCTTAGTCTATTCATTGCATAAGTGTTAAAAATATTGTTGCTTATAAATGGGCAATTACTAATTATAAATAACAAAATTTACTTATGATTAGTTTACTCCTCTGGTACTTGTTTCAGCCTTGCCCTACGTCTCCTTTACACTAAGGTTTGCAGTGCATAGTGTGCACCAATAGTCATCTCCACTGCTATTTCACTGGGATCCTGTGATCTCCTTTCATGTTACAGACTCCCTAGTCATTCTCTTAGCCCTTTTTGGTGACTGTTCCACTTGAATTCACGCTTCTAAGCAGGCAGAATTTCAGAAATTGTGCAAGAGGCATTGCAAGTACTTTCAACAACAACTTTCATATTTTCTACATGAAAGCGAAAATACTCCGACAAATTTGAGATGCCTTCCCTCTTTCTCTCATAACTGTCCTACACAGACAACCTGTCTTGTTTTTTCTTTCATTTTGTGCAGTCCTGTCCTATAGCATAAACTTCTATTAGCAGTCACCATTCACGAATTTGACCTCATTCTACTAAATAACATTACATTTCTATTTCTTTAGTTTTTACAGTCGTCTAATGTTTTCCGCATGACATTCTCATTCTCCTTCATACTACTAGTACTTCTAACTTTGTATCATAAACAAATTTCATTAACACATTCCTAATTTTATGCCAGGGTGAAAGCTTAACTCCTTTTGTCTTCCCTCTACTTGTATGGCTGTAGGATCATTCATGGTTTTATTTTTTTGCAAGTCTTGGATTGATTTTCATCAAGTCACAATCCATCACTAGACTTTTCAACTTGCAAAGTGGAACTTCACTTTGTGGAACAGCCACTGCTTCACTCCTCAAAAGCTCTCCACCTTCTCCCTGGGGATTTGGGGCTTTATTTAAGAGATGCTTAGTTTGGTCTGGCAACCTTCATGGTTAGCCGCCTTCTCTTCACAAACTGCATAGCTTTGGACCTTTGATGGGAATTATGTGTCTTCTTAAAGTGCATCATGCCTTCCCTCCTCTACCACCACCACCTCCCTTTTTTTTGTTTTTGTGATTATCTATATTTTAAAATCAATCTATTCCACTAGATGACATCTTCCTCTTTCTTGGATGGTCACCCTCCTTATTAAACAGTTCATGCTCTAGGTATTCTTCCTGACTAAATTTTGAGCAGCCTATGCAGCTGCTCTTCCCTTTCCTTCAGAATATCTATGCATCTCCATCTGAACTCCACCCTTGCCTCCAGCAGCATCCCTAATCCTCTGATCTTCCTTTTCACAACATGCAGAAGGCTGAATTTTGTCAGTAAGCAGATCTCGTCAGAGACTCGCTCTAAGGTAGTGCACATGGCAGAACCACTGCTTACAGAAGTACATTCTACTATTCTGGGTCACTGCCTCCCTGTAGCCATCACAGTCTTCTCAGCCTCTAACCTTAAAACAGGAGAGGACAGAAACCCCCTCAGACTCACTCAGACTTCTCCCTTCCTTTCTCACAACAAAAAAAAGAAGCGGCGGCTTACTTATCTGAGTGTGCTTCATATTACAGAAACCTAATAAGAAACACTGCCCAGGCTTCCTTGATCACTGACACATGAGCCTGGTGTAAGGAAGGTGTAAGCATTACCTCCGCTCCCTGCAGCTTAAAGGATACCGCCACCTTTGGAGTCATTTCTGTAACCATCTCCCATGTGAAGTCTTGTTCAGGCTGGGCTTTCAGGAAACAAGAACATTGCCAGTGCACACATTGATAGTTTTAAGAAGAAGACCAAAAATAAATTGCCTCTTGTGGTGGTGGCTTTCTTGTTTAATAATAGGGGGAGGTTGGGGGAGTGAAACAAAATCCTCCAAAATTTTTTTATTGCCCCTTTCAGAATGTGGTTTTTCAGTCATTTTCACAGGCAGCAGCTTCATTTATTTTAGTTTTAAATTGGCAGCCAAGATGGCTTGTAAATTCGCCATTCAGAAATCCTGATCCTAAGCTGTGCTGCAAGTGAAGTTTTGTACCCTGACAGCCAGCAGGATGGCCGTGAATGTACTGCCTCATTTCAGCTTGTCACCCCCTCCTCTTTGGAGAAGTCACTAACGTCTTTAGTCATCGTGAGACGTCTGCTGGTCACAGCAATCCATTTGTGGTTAGGATCCTTTGCTTCCTACCTGAAAGCCCCTCTAAAACACTGTTTATAGTAGGCTGAACTAGGACTGCAGTGCTTTTGATAGTGTTTGAGATGAAGCTTGCAAGTCACAGCTGCAACTTCATTTGCCACCAAAACAGCAGACTGACTGGTGTGTCCATCTGCCCCAGGCACCTGGATCTCTTCTTCCTCCTTATCACTGTCTTCAAATTATTTTCACCCCCGCATGACTACGGTGAGCTACCAGCCACCTTCTCAGTGCCTTCAGTTCTTAATTATGAAAAGTTGATCTCTTTTTGAAATTTGAAGACTGGGAAGGAACGACATGATCATCTTATTCAACTTCCAGACTGTTCTCATACTAAATACTTCCACCCTGAGACTTCTTTATTGAGCACGTTAACTTGTATTTAATACTCTGTATAACACCTTTCAGCAAGGCCTCAAAATTTGGGTTCAAAGACACTCGCCTTGGTGCTCTGCTAATAACTTTCTCTTTTAACTTTCCTCAACAACTCAGATCTAATCACTCATTATTTCTGATGTAACTAATACAATATGCTATTCTTCCATAACTTTTGTCTCCCCTCCCAATTTTCTGCCATGAAAATTTAATTCAAGTGGAAGATGGGTACTGACAATGGAATTCAATTGTAAGTATGAACAGTATTCCCTTCCCTCTCATTTTTTTCCATTTAATTTTTTGAATAGTGCTTTACATAAAATATGGAGACCTATTTCTGTTTGGGACCGATGGCCTGTTCATTCCAGACACAGTTACTTTTACCCTCTCTGCAGCACTCAAGCTGTCATATACGCTGTCTGCTTTACCAGTTCTCCAGCCTGGAAGATGGACAGTGCACTGCTGCCAAATCTTACTCCAAGTAGCCATCACCGCTCAGAGGACTCTCCTCATCCAGACATGAGGAAAAAAAAACCAAAGCAAACCTCCAGATTTTTGCATCTCAAAATAGATCTTCAGTTCCACTCTTCCTTTTTAAATTGCATTTTCAGTCCTTAATTAAATCAGTGGAGAAAATGGATTTGCCTCCTCTGGACGGGTAAGTGGGAGGGGAAATGGAAGAGGTGAACGTCTGCTCTCTTTCAGTAGTACTTCAAGAGATTCCACTAAGAGTCACTGCACAATAGCAAAAGCCATTTTGTTTGTCAGATGCTGACGGTTTCCCAGACATTTTGATTAAATTACATAGACGTAGAAGGTCTGTACCATAGCACCAGAATTGCAGGTTTACTCTGGTTTTGCAGCAGGCTGTTAACTAAGGTTGTGCGAGAAGCAGCAATAATATTTCAATTATATAGCTGGAAAGATATTTATTACACAGACATTCCAAAATAGTAATGGCAGCGGTCTGGTGTACAGGCACCATTTGGGATAATACATTCTGAAATGATGATGTCAACATCTTTCTCTTTGCATTGAGGTTGAATAAAACGTTTTAGCCGTGTCTGTGGGGCAGTAAAAGGATTTTCTTTCTGATGAACTCCCATTAGCTCCTGGCAATACCTGTGCTGTCTCAGTCGTTCACAGTGCCTCCCTTAATCTCCTGCTGCATGCTGTGGGTACGATAACAACCAGCATAACAGCAAGTTGTTTGGAGACTAATTCAGTGACAAAGAAAATGCTGGGTAAAGATGGCAAACATAAAATTCCTGCCATGGTTACTGGTAACTACAACAAGGTTTTTCTATACATACCCATGTGTTCAAATTATCCACAGACCCCCCCAGGTGCCATTCGCTCCTTTGTCATCTTGAAATGCTGGCATTTAAAGTGAAGTTTGCTCAATCAACCCCTTGCAGACATCTCCATGGAGCAGAAACAGACAGTGTTGAATTGAGGCATGAAGCCTGGTACCAAATCAAGCCTTTGCTCAGAGTCCTGTACTGCAGGGAGCAGAGCTGGAACTAACTAGATTTCATCCCCAAAACCTTCCAGTTATGTCAGAGACTTTTCAGGTGGATTCCAGGGTCTTTGGTTCTCCCTGAGATGTTCAGCAATTCATGGAGCGTGCTCCACTGTCCCTTTGAGAAGGACACTGGGTGAGGACAAATGTGCCACTCTGCCTCCCAGGAGAAGCAGCTCTGTGTCCCGAGGCCTGGCAGGAGCCTGGAGGAGACCCCCAGGGCTGGAAGTAGCTGTGGTGAGAATAGCCAAGCAGCCAAATGTCCCACCACAATTCTGTCAGCAGTTGCACGCTGGGATCAGAGTTACATGTGTGCAGCACTTTGAAAGCCCGAAGTGTTTCTTTTCGGTATCCACAGGCTTTAATAATAATAATAATAATAATAATAATAATAATAATAATAAAAACCAGGAACACTCAGAGAAAGATTTTTGCAGACAGTCAACAACTGTGTTAAAACAAGGGCTGAACACACCCAGCCAAGGCTGATTCTTGGAAGAAGGTTTGATCAGAAGCTTTGGGCTTGGAACTCTTTGCTTCTCTGCTCCCAGCATGGATGCTCTGGTCTCTCCTCCCTTTACCAAAGTGCAGCTTTCTTTTTGCTTAGACTGGCTTGGAAAACACTCTTTTCAATGAGCAACTGCCCCATGTGTTTTCCTAGTCGTAGAAAACCCTATTCTAGTCATTCAAGACAACTAATCTGTGTAGACTTACATTTTCTTGGCATTCGGATTTCATCCGTTCTCTTTCTTGTTTTTTTAGTTCATATCAACCTTTCCAGTTTTACTTCTTTTCTTCCGCCCCCCCATCCTCAGTGAGACAGTGATTCAAACCTTCAAATCTATCTTCTTACGGCAAAGTGCTCAGAAACAGGCACGCTAGACTTTCTTACTTTAAATGAGTAATTGTTTTCTAGGGCAGACACTGAACTTTCAGACAGAAAGAGATAAGTCAGCAACGTGCAGAAGAGCCTGTTTCCCTGCTTGCAGCAGAGCACTCCCAGGCAGGTAGATGAAACATTTGCATTGCCATCCCGCCCTGAAATACTTTCATCTGCCTGTTCCCAAGGCACCATTTGCATGAAGAGCAATCTACAGGAGAGCTGCCCAAACAGTCTTGTCTCTGCATCGGAAATATAGTTTAATTTTTTCTCAAATGAGCAAAGCACCTTTATGTGCTAAACCATTTTCAAGTGGGAGGTATCCCAATAAAATGTTAAAGGTATTTTAAAAGGAGGGCAGCCCACTAGAATTTTAACTGCTATCCACAGAGAAAAGTGTATGCAGAGAAGCAAAATATACAGAAGCACAGGGTAAAATAGTCAGTCATCTTTTTAAGCAGAACCTGCATCAGAGAGACCTGAAAACCTTACACAACCTGCTCTTATGAGAACAGACTAAAAAATAAGAATCAAAGAGATCACCCACAAAACATCATCAAGAGACTTAAATAAAACATTATGCATAAAAAGAAGTATTGCTGTATGTTTTCTTCTTGCCTTTTTTTTTTTTTAACTGTCTCCCCATTAGGTGTTTCTTTGGCCCTCTCCTCTGCCCCTCGGCCTCTGGCTCACCCTTTTGCTTGTGCAGGAGCAAACCCTGGGCAGGGCAGTAAACGCTCCCTGAGTTTCTTTCTTTGCAACAGAGATGAGAGGCTGACCCCAGAGTACCAACCAGACTTACAACACTTGCTGTGGTTACGGGGGGAGGAACTTGTAACACCCCGATACGGCGGCGTGCAGAACGAAGAGGGCAGAATGAAGCTTGCAAGGGAAATACCCCTTCGGACATTTTCTAATGGCCAAGCACCTGTCTCAGCAACCTTGACACAGCCTTGGTAACATTTACACAGGATGAACTGGGCATTCTTCTCTCTGCCATCTGCCCCGTGCCTAGGATACCGTTTTTGAAATGACTGCAGTGATCAAACAAAATATCAGCAGGGCCAAACTAAGTCCAACACCAAATACTTCCTAAAACTCCCCACAATTTATTTATTCTGTTTGCAGTCAAGGAAACTTTGAAATTCATTCTCAGTCGTGCTTTTGGATGGCTACTCTGCAGTCCCAGTGGCGATTTGAAAATTCTATGTTATTTCCTGCAGCCCAGACCTTGAGCTGCATGAACAATTCGTAGCTGTGATGTTATTTTTCTTATATCAAACTTAGGAAGTGTGTGAACAAAAAGTTTTTTTTCTTTGTCATGTGCAAATGTCAAGACTGGTGTCTGCTCCATGCAAAGTGCTTAAACCCATTTCAGCTGAATAACTGTGCAACAACAATTACATTTCTGCATCTTCCCAGATAAGACTTTAGCTGACTGAACTTTGCTCTGAGCTGCAAAATTGGGGGTGTCTAAGAATTATCTGCAGTGATGCACAAGTAACATCTGCCTTTATTAACAGGAGTATTACATTTTTCTTAACTGCCCTTCTGTGACACCTCATAATTTCTCTTGACACAGTAACCTATATAAACTCGCACAGAGCACAGCTGTACCTCCCCGCTAGCCGAGCCACCCCCGGTGTATGAATGAAGAATTAACACTTTCTGCTTTCTCCTCTTACTATTGAGATCAAGTGAAACATTGCCCTGGATTTCAAAACAGCGCCAGTGCCTGTTTTCGCACACTTTCCTGCAGAATTTCTTTCAAAAGAGCTTTTCAATTCTGATGTTTTCTCTCTTTCCTTCGCTCGGTGACGGCCGCAGCTCTGTGCTGGGCAGGGCATTGCAGCGGCCCTGCCTGCTACCTGGCAGCCCTCCCCACGACATCCTCCGCTCCAAGCCACCGTCCTTCCCACCACAGCGAACAAAGGCATGATTGTGCCTGCACCGAGCAGCAGAACTTCTTTTCCAGCCGTTGGTCCCCCGGGCAATGCACCCAGTCCCTCCCGGCTCCCAGCGCGCCCGGCACCCGAGACACGCACGGCTGATTTCCCTCCCCGCATCCCCAGAGCCTCCCACCACACGGGAACCGCGACTTTGTGCAAACCGGTGCCTGCCCGGAGTGATACAGGCTGCTCTCGATCCAGATGATTTCCCTACACGCCCGAAAACACAGGCTGTGATTCTGGGCTCATAGGCACGTCGTGTTTCTTTGGCAAGCTGTAACACCCGTGCCAAAGAAAGCAGGGGAAATACAGGAGAAGGAAAAGAAATGGCCAGGTACCCTCTTGGATCACAATGTTGCTCTTCTAAATATTAGCACTTCTAGATATGTCTAGGAGTGAGAGGCTTTCCTTTTGTTTAAATATGTTTTGTTGTTCGGTATTATTTTTCACTAATGAAGAACTTACTGGCAAGCAGTTGGACAAGCAGCCTGTCAGTGCAGCTTCAGCCTCCCATTTGCACCACAGAGAAGAGAGACAGCACCGTGCTCAACCACCAGCAACACTTTTCCTGATGAAATATAACTGCTGGAGCACTTCAGCAGAGGACAGGCTCTTTAATACAACCCTGTGTATTCATACAGGCTGGCCAAACCCAGTATCTCTGGGCACAGCAGGTGTTTCTTTGCTCCTTGCTCTCAGGTTCTAGCCACAGTCCTTAAACGCTTCATCTCCTGCACACATTTTCTTAGAGCATTTTTCCAGTTTTACTGTTTTCTGCACCTCTCTCTCACCTGCTCTTTGCTCACATAAGTCAGATCTGTGCGCACAGAGTTAAACAATACCATGGGAAATCCCACCAAAGCTCCAAGCTTTCAACGCCTCTGCGAGCAGTTCAAATCCACAGCTCATGTACTGAACAAGTCTTCTTTTTTTCCTCCCTTTGTAATCTGCATAGCTCTATGTTTGTTGCATTTACTCATAACAGAAAGGCAGCCATTTCACTCACCAGTTCCAGTCAGTTTAACCCAACCCATAATACCATCATTGTAGTCAGCTTGCTGAGAGCTGGAAAAATTAGACATACCTGTTTGTAATGAATGCTGATAATTACACAACACACAAGCAACAAAGCAGTCTGTTAGATCCAATCAATCCCTCAATTTGAAGACATTAGCATTGATAATTACGTACTGCAGAAGCTCCGAGGCACTAAACAAGATTGCCTCCTCCATACTCATCATAACAGACAGTACCAGAGCAGAGGAACTTACATTCTAGGAAGAAAAAGATAAATGACATCTCTTCTACAGATGAGAAATGGGATATAGAAACAACCATTCAGCCAAAGACATAATAAAGAGTGTGTGGGGTAGAGCTGGAACCATGTTACCATAAATACCTGCCAGTAGCTTTGTCGCTAAGCCATCTTCCTAAGACAAACTCTGGGACAAAACTGAAACATTTTGTGAGGATGCCCAGGATATCCACAAATTCCACTTCTATGTGTCATTCTTTCTGAAGACCAGTTTCTTATTTCCCAGTTTACTACAGAAGACTCTACAAGAGTAATGGAACTTTTATATCTATCTGTCCACATGGCGACAGTGGAACATTTTTAGCCTCTGTAGGGGAGGACACGACATAGACAGTGGCATTCACATCCAGATGCTCCGTTTTTGTTAGTGTGTGATGGAACATCTTAAATAAGCTTATATCTGCGTTCCTGATTTTCTGTTATTATTGGTGCCTGCAAATGTGTGATTCACAGAGAGATTCTTTTGATATAGGTTCCTGTACCTGGGACAGCAAAGCCACGACTTTCCATAACTTACCAGCTTTGCCACTTTTTTTTCCCCTAGTACTGAGCAAGTATTATAATTGCAGTAGACCAGAACATGAAAATTCTCCCATCCAGCATTTCATTAGATTTTCACCTCCATTTCCACAAGACTGTACTTTCTCCCTTCCACTTACCTATGTAATATAAAAATAATATAATCGACACAAATGCAGATATCTTTTAAAACAATCTCTGCTTTCCACACCCGCCACCTGCAGCAGGACGAGGTGTCACTTGCACTGCGTATCACATCACCTACAGTTACCAACACCCATCAATATACTTGCAAGGCAGCAGCATGCCGAAAGCCTGATCTTACCACCACTGACGCTGGAGAATACAGAAAGAGAGCTGCAACACAGACCTGGCTTCAGCGTTCATTTTACTCACTGCCTTAGAAAAATCCCACGTGCTTTAGATCCCTCGGCAGGACACTGATCAGTCCTCCTGCTCTCACTGCACAAATTCCCAGCATGGTCTCTACAGATGTGCAGGGAGGTTTTCTGTGTACAAAGCTGCTCCTTTCTGCTGCAAGCGAAGAGAACTGGTGGGAAGTGCTAGGTGTCTCAAGCCATGAGATTATTTAGTGAAGTAAGAAACATGATTTCTAAACTCTGCTTAGCCCAAGAAAGACTGAATTCAGACTTTCTGTGCTGAAGGCAGCTCTCTGACCCCTGGGCCTTCGAGAATTTGGGGAAAAGCCTTCACCCCTCCCTCTGCGGGTCGCTGTGCACAGGCATGTAGCATGAGGACTTGGGCACCGCGGCCAAGTGTGGCTCTTCCTCAGCAGCAGGTCGTCCTGTCCCTCCACCACACCAACCCATCAGAGAGAGGGAGTCTCAGCCCCAGCCTCATCCAGGCTTCAGGTAACCCCAGAGCCATCACGCCATTCAGGTACCTGCCTGTCTGAATCGTGACAGCTTTGAGGAGCGAGAGACACCCGTCTGTTTTCTAACAGGTGCTTTTAGGCATGAATGGATGACTACAGTAAGTGCCCAGGAAATTTTCAAGTGCAGTATAGAGACGCCTTGCAGTGTGAGAAGCAGACTGGATTATTCTCTGAGCCTTAGGCTTTAGGCACCTAAGTCTCACTTTAAGCAGTCTGGACCCTGCACAGAGCTAACACCTTATTAAGTGTTCATGTTCCTTTTCCAGGTCTTTCACAGTGCTTCATCTACCAGCTCTCCCCACTTAAGGTCCCCTCCTTCTAGCACAATGGCACCAAAACATAAACCTGGTCAGCACATTTTCAAAGTGGTATTCAGTCAAATATCCCACTACATCAAAGAAGAAACATCTCAGAGGAACATGAACTTTTCAACAGAATTTCGCTTGCGACCAAAATTAAACCTCCCAATTGGATACCTGAAGTCTTTTATCTCAAACTGGGCATTTCAACGCAGGTCTCTTTCACAAAGACATTTGAAAAAGACTACTTTGTATTTTGTTCCCACAAAAGATACAGAGAGACTTCAAAAACCTCAAGAACTTTCCACAGGATAAAATGACTGTTCTTCAACCAGTTCCGCTCTAACACTTCACAGGAGAGGGGCTCAGGTAGGTGCATTCATGTCAGCCGCATTGGTCATTCAAGGCAGAGTGACTGGAAGCATGATGCATGTTCTGCTCCTTGTTTTGCTTCCAAAAATTACAATAAAATAAGGTAATAATTCACTGAAAATTTTGCCTAATTGTCCTAAAAAGCCCAAAGAAAAAATTAATAATCACTGTATTAAAACATATTTCATGATTGTGAAGTGTCCGATAGCCTCTTGTATCAATTTCTCTTCCTACACATGTACAATTAGTCTTTAAATAGTTTACTTCAAGCTTTTATATAAGGAATAGTCTAGCTTGGTTTATGTCTTTTAAAAAGACACTTAGTAGACATTTTGTGCAAGTAGTTATTGAAGTCGCAATAGAAAAAGAAAAAAAAAAAGGCTATCTTGTAACTCCATTACTGTACATTAACATATCTTTCCTGACATTTACTGTCAGGACTCGGTTTTCCTTTGGGTCAATCTAGTTTACACAATTTAGTCTCTTATTGGCTGGGAACTTTTCAGACTCAGAATATCTCACAGTTCCTCTGTTGCGTGATGATTCCCACCACTTTAGGTGTCTGCTTTATCAATCACAAGAACTATAGACTACTCTGAAAAAAATAACTTTTTTTACCTTGGAAACTGATATGATTAGAGTTAAAAGTGTGAATAAGATTCAGAAAATGTTGCCTTTGCACAGTGTGCACTCTCAGGAACAAAGAAAAAATTTCCTCTTTCTATCTACCTTTTGGCCTTTCACATTTTCTGAGTGGCATTTGCATTGCAAATCAGGACAGAGTGTAGGTTGATGCGGCAATTTTTTCCTTTTAAACAGAGCTCATGTTATTCTTCTGCCAGGTGGGCCCTTGTGTTACTCTCCCAATTCCTCATTACATTGCAGTCAGTTCATATGGTCGTATGAAATTACTGTCAGCATAATGAAAGTGTTTCATTTCAAGTCTCCCAAACTTATTCATCTAGTGAGTCATCAATAGCTTTGTGCTTGCTTGTAGCCAAGTGATTCTCTATTGGGAATGAATGACATGTTGGCTTATCTCAGCCCAAAAGGGTGAAGCTAGATTCCAAGAGGAAATTATTTACAATTTCGAGTGAAAGATGATGCACAAATAGATTATTTTGTATCTCATATATTGTTGATTTATTGTAAAAAGATTTTCTACTTGAAGTAGTGAGTTAGTTGTATTTTGGAATGAGGTTAGGGAAACAAATTGAGCAGGAGGAGTTGGTAAGAAATGACTCTATCAAAACAATTAAAGCCAAATACTTTTCCTCGAGAATAAAAAGGAAGGTCAGACTTAAACGGATTGGTACAATTTGATGGCCTCTTCCTTCCTTTCTAGATCTTGTGTGTGTGTGAAGTCCTCTTTGGGCTCTCAAGCAGGCAGAAAAGAGGTAGGAGAGCATTTCTGGGAAAGCTTTCCTTTTGTTCTGCCACTGTTCAGATTCACCAGCCTCTCGGTTCCCATTACCAGATGCACGCACGCACTCTAGCATGGGCGCAAGGAGAGGGACCTCCTGTAGTTCAGCAGCACAGTCGCCAAGCTGAGAGCATCCACCTACAGAAGGCTGTAGTAGAAGGCAGTCGCGCAGCTCAGACCCTCCTACAACAGGCAAGAGGGACCTCTAAGCCTGCCGAGCACAACCAGGTCAAGCGGCAGCCACGGGTCTCATGCCTGTAGGTGCTCCAGCCCCGCACCTGCAGCTGCCCCAGCTGGGAGCACTGCCGAAGAAGTACTCTGAGAGGATTTCTACATCCTGCCTCAGTTCAGACGGCACTGCATATTTAAGTATCTGCACACAACCAAAAGGGATTACTGTGAATGATGCTCAGCAAATGTCTGAGAAGAGCTGTCAGCTAAAGGCTACATCGATTTTAGTATCCTCAAACAATTTGCATTAAACCAAAGAAATGGATGGATGTCACTGAAGGAATCACTGCCGGCAGTGAAATATAAGAAGGCAGCAACTGAAAAGGTGCTGAAAGTTTCTGAGGTTTTTCATGCTGCCCAAAGCTGAGATGGATACCTGAATATGTCATAGTCTTCAAAGCAAAGGGATAATTCCCATTCACAATACCACCTTTTTGGTAGAATATGGTCAGCCTAAAGGGGGAAAAAAATCAAGAATACCCATTTGATAATTCTGACAGAAAAATCTCTCACATATGAAGGGCTGAGATGATAGAAATTTAAAAATTAAAATGAACAATGAGATACAAAAAGCCAGGTACCTGTCCCAAAACAACAGCTTCTTCAAGTAATTTCTTGAAGTGTAAGGTCTTTGCAGCAGAGGCATTTTGTCTGGTGTTTATGCAACTGGCAGCAGGGTTATGATCCCTCTGTAGTTCTGCTAGTGCCACCTTGACTACTACGAGAACTGGATAAGTAGCCTAGCTGCAGTCTAATATTGGCAAGCCTGGAAAGTAAAAGAAATCATTAGGTTCATCAGAAGATAGTCCAATTCCTGTAGAATGCTACTTCCAAGCCCTCGAGAAACGCTGCTGTTCTTTCACCTGATCAAAGGACCTTGCTTTCAGGAGGAAAGAGCAGGTGAATTCTACCTCCACCTGAAGCAGAGTGACTCCATTAGCAACAGTGAAATTTCCCTCTTCCAAGAACAGATGCAAAGTGAGATTCCTGGGAGGAGAGCAGCTCAGAGGCTCTGTTGTCTCCTTTGCTTAAAGCTCCAACATCAGCGGCAAGCTGCTTTAACACGATGGATAGAAAAAAGAAACAGAAGCTTCCAGCCTAGAAGGTGCATAAAGGAACTATGCACCAAAGGAAGTCTTTTGTATGCTCAATTCAGGTGTCAGTACCTAAATTCTTTCTGTCATTCAGAATATTACCTACAAAAAAATTCTCTGCATTGCAAGGAAGTGCTGTGGGCAGAAGTTTAGTCTGTCCATCAGTGAGGTGCAGTATCTAACATAACTTGTCCTTGCCTCTTACTCCTATGGATCAATGCACACTTCTGGTTATTGGTAAGAATAAAGATCGTGCCATTGGAAGAAGCCATTTATGACAAACAGCTCAGGCATTTGACTTCCCCAGAACACCTGTTGTTGATTTTTGCTGTAGCTCCAGCAAATTAGTGATTAACTGGAAGCTATTCAGAGTTCCAGTGCCAAGGTGAGTAGAAAGCAATAACAAGGTCTTGTGAACATCTTTTCTCTCTCCTCTTGAAAGAAAAAACTTCACATCCAGGATAGCTGACACAATTTGTTCTGGTGACTTCATATCTGGCTCTTTTTTTCTAGTCACACTTAGGGGTATTTGATGTTAGTACCACAACGCATGTTTCTCCATTCAAAGGGGTTAGAGAGTGCTGCCAAAGCAGAGCTGTATCACGGGCTTAAACTCCGAATGAAATTCAGGTGTGTATTCAAGCAATGCTCCCTCCAGGTTCTGGCAATCGGGTCTACCAAGAGCCAGAGGAGATGCACACCACCACGCCGTGCTAAGTACAAGCCTCTGTGGCCCCAGGCCCCGTTGTTCAGGGTCTGACCAGAGAAATCCCCTGTTTTGTTGTTCTCCAGCTGTCTCATTCTCTCCTGGGCAGAAGGAGGCTGCTCCCTCTGCAAGAACTTATGATGTTGTGAGATGTAGATACAGCTCTTTCAAAACTGCACAAAAAAAATCAAATGGTTGAAACATAAGGGATGAATTCAGGCCTCGTGAGAATTACTCTTCCTTCTGTCAGTGGCTCACCGCTCCTTGTCTTGTAAGCCATCTTTGCCTCAGTTCCTCTCTCGCACCTCTAGACAAGTCTGAGGCCTCAGCTGTCTTCAAGGGGTGTTTTAAGATGTAATGGACTTTTTATTGCATAGTACCGTAAGCCTTCTGGATGAAAGGACCAATGTGAACTCAAAGAGTTTACTAATGAAAAACATTAATAATAAATGTAATTACAGAGCTTTTGTAATGATTCAACAAACTTCAGAATATTTCAACGTCTGCATTATCTATTTCTGGTTTTAAAACAGAGGAAGACAATAGAATTTTTACAGAGATCTGCAAAAGAGATCAATTATACGTGATTATTTAGAAAATAAGAATTTCTTCAGCAAAAAGAAAGCGAATCCGGGGACTAAGGGAAAAAGGAAAAGGAATATATCCATAAAATATACTACCAATTTCTAGGTCATAAAAAAACATCTCAGAAATATGCACAATTTAAGACTGAGGGGGTGAGGGAACATTTTACCTAGCTCCAAAAGAGTCAAAACCAGACACAGATTAATGCACTGAATATCACAAAAGAAAAAAATCGTTAACATTAAAAACAGAACAGTAGAGAAGAAAATGGATGAGAGGTCGTTTCTAATGGAAAACAAGAAGAAAATAAGAAAGGTCACATAAACCAAATAATATATATTAACAAAACTTTATATCCTATTTTATATTCCTCTGTACATCATTGCATTTTTCTTATATACAAATATTGAATGTTTGACAATATGAACATGTGCAAAGGTGTCACTCCTCCTTAGAGATCTTGCAGATGCAGTTTCCTTGACTTTTCCAAGTGATTTTTTCCTTTGAGATGAAGACGTTTTCATCTTTCTATCCACCACACACATCATGAGTCAAGTCTTATTAAATAAGCATCTAGCAGTATCCAATATCAAGAACTGAATAATTAACGGGTCCTTTTCTTCTTCTGCATCACCTTTCCTGGCACCACAACCTTTACACATTCCCTGATAAATTAGAGCTCTTGAGAGAACAAGCAATCCCCCGCAACGCAGTTTTGTCACAACAGACCTCTAAGATACAAGGTTTTCATGGTATATATCCTGACTGTCTTGTCAGGGCGCAGCATATATTCTAGGCAGATTTTTCACCTCCATTGACGCATCTTGAAAGTGGTAGTAAAATGTAAGCAAGAACAAGAAGAATGAGAAGAGTCACAAAAGCTTTAATTAACCCCTGCACATTGCAAATAATAAAACAATTGCTTTGATCAGAATCCTGGGCTGCAGTCCTTGACTTCAGCAAAAACCTGAGTTAAAATTACAAAGCCAGACCTCAGTAACACTAAGCCTTCAGCACAGAATGTTACTAATCAGTAGACATCCAACAGGTCTTAGTTGCATTTGCCAAAAATGTCTAATTTTGCCCTACTTAATATTTGAAAGGTTTTTAAATATAACACCAGTGTATAATGACGCCCACAAGATTTTACAAAGAGTTGCAATCTGTTGCTTGTATTCAACACAAGTATTCACCAGAGAAGTTGATATGCTTGCTTGATGTTCAGAAAGCATTTTGAAGATGAAAAGTATCTTGTGCTAAACATTAAGCTAGTCTGACCGTCTTCTCATTGCACTACAGATAGACAGTCTGTCAGAACAAGAAAAACGAGACACAAGGCTGGTCTGGTGAGGATCCGGTTTTGCCTTTGAAAAAATGTTAAAATAATTGATAGTTTCAATAGTAGGTAGTTTCAAAGTACTAAGCATTCATTTGCTCACTGCTTCAAAGGGGTCCCCAAATACCTAAGAAATATAACTATTTTCCTTTTCATGTTTGATAGGAAAAAGCATTAAAAAGACTTAAAAATACAAATAAAGAGATCTATCCACCTTTGTATAAAATTAAAAAAGAAATTTGAGTGCTTTACTTGTCCCCCTGTAATGAAAAGCCTCACAAAAAGACTCTGATGTGGAACTAATTCGCATCCTCAATATGCTGAAGGGACCACAGAGACTATAGTAACCTTTAGAGAATCTCTGCTGCGTTAAAAAAGTAATTCATACTCTGTCTCCTTCTACAGAAAATGAAAGGTTGAAAGATGAAAATTAGACAAAATAAACAAACCTTTCGTAGTATATTATGAGCTCCAGGTCTCCTGTGCATTTACTCAAATTTCAGCAACTCCTCTTCCAATTTCAAACACAGTTAATTTGGGCTATTTGAGAAATGCCTTATCATCATTTTACTTACGTGTTGCCACATACAGAAGCATATTTCAAGGAGAGAAGGACTGAGAAACAACTTCTTTGAACTTATTTTTCTCCTCCTTACCCTCTCCCCCGTGCCATCAAAAAGATGATAGTTTTATTGTGATTTAAAACTCCCATAATTTCCAGCCTGGCTAACTGACTTTCAGCTTACGTCACCGTGCGGTGCATGTACATCTTCACATTTCTTTTATTCATATGTTGAAATCCACTGGCCCATCTCAACAGGCTTTAACAGTGTGGGCAAAGTGCTAAACAGAATTAAGTTCCTACTCACCCCATGAAAAGAGAGAGATGGGGAAAATTGAAACATCCTCTGAAAACCACTATTAAGAGACTGGGAACAACATACACTTGTCTCATGTGAGAGACAGTGACACACGGAAGGTGTCTGTTGGACACCAGAATTCACTTAGATTCAGTGTTCATGGGGTTGTTCATTAGAGGGCAATAAAGATAACTTCAAAAGTGGTGAAATAGTAATTTTATTACAATTCCTTATACCCACCCTGCAGCATGATTAAAAATACCTGACTTTACCCATGCAAGCTGTCTATCTTTATTTCCCCCTGTCCTTGTAACAACTCTGCCAGTCCTACACAACCATGCCATATTGTTTCTCCATATCCCCCAAATCCTTGCCCTTTTGTCTCCCACTACACAAGTTTCTCTGCAGACCTGAGATAAAGACAGCATCCGTTACCATTAGCTACGGACACACTAGCCTCTGACATACCCTTTGCAGATCTCCAACCCCAAGGAGCGCTGTGCAAGATGAAGTTTATCCTGCTGCCTTGGAAGACCGATGTCTGCTTGTGCAAGAGACACTTGGCTTCACACCTTCCACCTTCCGTGGCTAGGGTTGTGGTGGAGCTGTCTTAGCCCTTTTTCAAACACACCCCATATAGCACAACTCCAAATGCTTGAATGGACAATCTAGTTATCAGGATTGGATAACTGAAGGCATGGGTTGGAGCTGGAGATATCCACAAGTCTTGCTATGACCAGCTGAGGAGAGATACTTCCAAACCTCCCTTGGCTGCTGACAACTGACACCAAAGGGAACAAAGCAACATAATAAAACCATAAGCCTGCAGAAATCTCTGGCTATGTTTATTATATTACCACAGTGGAAACAAAGAGCCTGTTACTACGCTGGGTGCACAGAAAGGTAGAGTCTCATTCAGGCACCACGTTTAACCTGGCTTGTGTTATCCACCTGACCAGACCTTTATTAAACTTCAGAGGGTCCCTCTGAACTTTTGATACCCGAGCCACTTATTCAGGGATGCAGCACTCACAAAAGCAGGAAACTAAAGTGACTCTGCATTATTCATTTGGATTATTTGTTTTAAAGGGACATTTTACACAGAAGAAAATATCTGTTCAGAGGAAAGGAGGGATTCTTAACATGTACTCTTCACACTCTGGGATTGCATCAACACTATTATCCTAGAATCAGAGTGGGGAAAAGGGACGTGAGAGACCGTCCAGCCCTCCCGTTGCCCAATATGATCAGCTAGATCTAAACTATTCCCCAATGATGTTTATCTAACCTGCTTTCAGAAATATCCACAAGCTCCCCCAGCAACTTAGCTCAATGCTGCTGTCTGTGACTTGTTTCTCTTCAGACCGTGCAGGAAGGACAGGCTGAAGGACAGGCTATTCCCTGTCTTAGTAACTGTCTTTTATGTGCAGGTTTCGTTATGCTTCCCACTTCTCTTTTAGCAGCTGAATATACTCCACTCTTTCTACTTTTTTCCAGCTACATTTGTTATTATTTTCATTGCTTTACTCTGAATTTTACCGGTTTATATCTGCTAACTGCAGTGTCCAAGACTGGACACAGGACTTCTTCCTTGGGGCTTGTAAGATTTCTGTCGAAGGGTTTGCTATAAGCATTTTTCAGACATTTCTTTCTTTTTCCAGTCCCTCCCTCCATGGTGCTGCTGCTTTTCCCCTCCTGATCACACTACCTGCCATAGCACCCCTGCCCTCCCCCCAGCCTCCCTAACCCCCCACCCCGCCGTTTAGCTCATGCAAGACAGCAATTAAATCCCAATCACTCCTCCGTTTCCCAGGCAGAACAAACCCAGCTCCCCAAGCACTGCGCAGTGTCACAGGAGGTCAATAAAGGGCAGCGACCGTTTCCCTCAACCCACTGACAACCTGCTGGCTACACCGGTGAGCTTGGCAGCGCCAGCATGGCCGCAGGCCCCCGCTCCCCTCAGGCGCACAGCCTGGGTGCTCACTGCCCTCGGCTCCATCTTCCACCCAGGGGTGACGCTGGCTGCTGCGATCCCACCCTGGGTGTTTGCCCCGCTCGTCCTTATCTGCAGCCGCAGCTCCCCTTCGCTTCAGGGTGCGTGGGCAGGGGAGCTGTGTTCGCTCCAGATAGGAGGGGAGGAGGGGAGAGGCGACCCGTTGCCCTCACGTCCCCAAGGCTGGGGTGTGCTAAGGTTCTGAGGAACCACGTTTTTTCCTTGTCTACACATCTGCCATGTCTTTTTTCAGAGGAAGACTGCAGGCTCTGCAGGGCCGAGACCATCTCAAGGCACTTAGCTCGCGTGTCACTATGACATAAATAATAAGTAAGAGTAAATACAGGATTTCAGTGTTGCTGGAAATCAAACGTGAAGGGTCCAGCTGCAAGAGGATGATATTTTCCAGACTCCCAGTTCCTTAGCCTCTCACTCAGCCCCTCCTTCTGTCTTCGCAGAAATCGGTATAAATCCACCATTCAGGTCTCCAGCGCAATGACTGGCTCAAGCCCAAAGCTGGGGCTCGACTGAGGCCCCCGGCCATCCCCGGGCTGAACACCAAAGGAGTGTGGCTGCTCGGAGACAGCAATGACCCCCACCCCGGGAGAGCCTGGGAGAGGCCTTTCCCCACGGAAGGAGTGCAGGCAGGCTGCGGAGGAGACCAGGCAGCACCGAGCTCTGGGAAACCTTCCAGCCTCCTGTATCAGGGATGAACGTCACCACCTTGAAGGAAAGATATTTCCTTGATGCAAAGACATTTCTAAACACTCCTTCTGCCATAGCAATCATAGATTCTGTAATACAGAAAACAAGCAAGCAGGCAAGGAAAACAAAAGAGAGGGGCTTAGTTGTTGCTTCTTTCAAAAATAAGCAGAGGTCCCACAAGGTACATAACACCTTTCAGTATTATATACTGATTTTACATGGAAGGCAGTCAAACTACAACCCACAAGGACACTGATTTCAATAGGAATTAGAAGTCAGGCACCAAATTACCCTTGAAGACCTGGGCTTTAATTACGGCTGTCACAGAAAGCAGTGTAAAACCTTCTGACGAATGGCTAATGCCTAGTAGGAGTTCTGCAGACACTCAGCAAGGACTGCTCCTGCTATGAGGAACTCACGCTACAAGACTAGAGGGAAAACAAGGAGTGAAGTAGAAGTTGAGCAATGCCAGACTGCATTGCTGAGTAAGAACAGACCTGCTAAACGTAAACACATTGAAATACTAATTAAAGTCACAGACTCCTATCAGCAACCTAGCGAGGTCCTCATATCGCTAGTGTATTAGATCACACATTTTGGGATCAAAGCTGACATTTCAGACAGGTCACAGGGGTTTGTGCAGATGCTTTACCTGTCATCCAGTTCCTTCACCATGTTAGCAATGTGCTTTTGCTTACTGTGAAACTGTGGCACAGGGCTTAGATCAGTGCCAGATTAACAGGGCGAAATTTGTGTCGAGTTTGCATTGTGTCCTGAAAATGACTGAGTGTTGTTTTGATATTTTAATTTTAGTAAAAACATAGACTGGCAGGAAAAAACCCAAGTCTGTCATGCTGGTAATACTTCACACTGGCTCATTTACTGGTAGCACTTTGCAAGAAGGCACACCTTAGGCAAGCCTGAGAATTTTGGAATGGAGGCAATGACTAATTCCAAGTTGAAAAAATCTGCTGTGTTGTATGTAGTTTTCCATTAGTTTCCTGAAACAGAAAAGATAACAAAATCAGAGTAGTGGGAATAGCCTTAAAAAGGAATTTGAAGATACACTTGGAAACTTCTAAAAAGACACCAAATGCCAGCAAGTTTTAGAAAACATATTAAAAAAATTGTAGATAGTAGATATAGTAGACACATGACAGAAAATGTCATCATCATGACTCAGGATAATCATACCATCATGTCTCTACATTACTCTCACAGTCCTGCCAAAGGACTCTTCTTGCTCATTATTTTAAAACTTCTTTGTTCTTCAGAATTAAAACACTGTAACTGCCATATTCGAGCAAAGGCTCCATCGAGTCCATTTTCATACTATTGACATGTCCCAGACCGGCTTCTGAAGGGAAAGTGCACTAAACAGCTCCCAGGTAATCCGCCTGCAGAGGGAATTCTCCCTCACTCCGAAAACAAGGGTCTTCAAAACACGGCTTGTATCCATTCAAATTTGTTCTTAATCCTGGCTATTATGGCTCTGAATGCTATAATTAGCTGTATGTATTCAATCATCTTTGGATCCCACCTGTCTAATCAACCAGATAATATTCGTTTGTCACTGTAGTCTGGTGTATATATATCCCTCCAGTCTCAAAGTCCAGTCTTATCTCCCAAAAAATATTTATGTTTCATATAATTCCGTAGAAAAAAAAAATACAGGTTTTGGCATGTGAAATTTACATATTTCAGTATAATGAACACAGACCTTAAGTCCAAGTTATGCACACTAAGCTATCTGAAAAAATGTCCACGCTGTGTTTTCACTGAGAGTTGTTGAAAAGAGGGAAGCAGAACAATTGCTTTACAGAGGCATTGCTTCCTTTAATAATTTGTGCCACATAAAGAATACTTTTCACAGTAGGTCATTCAAGGGAGATTTTGGTGGAATGTCATCATTCAGTTTATGCAGCAAAACCAAGCTACCACGATTTAATTCTGCTGCGTGCTCAATTTTTATATTGTATACCCAATCAGTTGCTGAAGCATAGCTCCTGCTAATCTGAAAACATAAAAGAAAGACTCTCGGGTCGCTTCTGAAAAGCTTAAAAATGTTTTATTCATGTATTTGTAGCACATACATTGCAGGGTGTATTGCTGGATTCAAGAGAGAACTGAATGACCCTGCATAGATGAGATTTTGTTAGTGTAGGATTTTGGCTGGGCTGTGTAACATTGATCGTGTTTTCTCTTCTGCTCCGGGTCATTCATTCCAGACATTTTGATGAAGACTGAACCAGAGCAATTACGCATTCATGAGCAGGATGCTGAGGGCTTCACTTGGAAAACTGCAGGCTGATAACCAACCCAAGGATCGAGTATCTTGCCCAAGGCTACTGCATAATGATGAAAACACCACATCTTAAAGCACGCACTGCAGACAGCCTAGTGCTGCTCTTTAAGGTGCTGCAGGTGAAACGATGGATTTAAAATAATCGGCCTCTTCATCTGTCAGGGCACGGTAGACCTGTACAGTGCATAAAACGTAATGTGCGCTCTATAATGAAGAGCTTTGTGCTGCTAAGAGGCAGAGCTGACAGATCCTCTTTCAAAGTTATCTTTAATGCAAAAACAAGAAAGGTTCCCTTTTGTATCCATTACAATAAAGTTGTTGGATGATAAAGCCTGCCACCTAAATCATTTCAGTCGTGTATGGGAAATCAAATCCCTGCGAAGCCTGAATGCACACAAAATGCAAATCACTCCAAACTGCCTCTAATATATGCATGTTTATATACGTTCTTGCTTTCAGATACAAGGTGTCACTGTGAGCTCTGCCGCGGAGCCTGGTGTAACCCGAGTGCAGTGAAATGCTGACTTGGAAAGATGCATCACAAAGCACCAGGCCCGGACAGTGCTCCTTCCTTCTCCTGAGCCCTGCCACAGGCCAACCGGCTGCCTAAGAACCGCTCTCAGGAGAAATGACTCCATATGAAATACTGTACTAATGACATCAGGGAGTATGCTACTGTCTCCAGCTAGCTTGAGAGTACTTACCCTGTACAGGCAAATCCCAAGCGTTTGAGGGATTAGGCTAAAAGCTGGGAATGGCTTGTCAAAATAGTCTTGACTTCATTTGAAAAGTCATTTACTGAGACATTACTAATGTCACTTCTCCATGTAGACAAAGCAGGGCTGTCCCTAGCACAATACAGCAGCACCATGCACGCTGCCTTTCACGCGTGGAGAAAGGCTCGGGGTACGTGGTTTCACCTTGCTGAGAACAAGGCAGCCACTAGCAGAGCCTTACGGCATAACAGCGCTGGATCTGCCCCAAAATACTTCACCTTGTGGAGATTTTCGTTGAATGGAAGTTGTTCATTCAAAGTCCCTGCGGATTTCTAAAGGAGCTGAAAACTGCAACCTGAAAAAAACTTAAGGGCTATTCAGAACATGATGCTGTGAAGGCAGGAACAGTAGGCTGCACACAAACTCTAAGTGCTCATTTAGGCCATTTCATTCAAATAACACTATACTTTATTCAGGACATATGTGGCTAGTGTATGTTTACAACGAAAGCAGCGCCATGCATCAAACAGAAGCAGAATTGTTTCAGTCATTGCAACGAACATTATCCAGACACACTCCAGCTGGACAGATTTGTGAAAATGAGAGGCATAGGTAAGAGCTGGTTCCAGTTATTATAGGTGTCATTTTAAAAGATGAAATAGCCATGAAGTGCGCAGGCTCCATTCTCCTCCCTTCCCTCCCGCTTTCCCATTTTGCTGAATAAATCCATCACGTCCTTTTTCCCTGGGTGGATTTCTTCATCACTGATTCCATTGTTCTGTGATGGAATGGAACAAAGGTTAGCAGATCATTTTTCTAAGTCACTCATCGGGTCTGGTGAAAACTCAAAAACCTCAAGAGAGTTTAAATATGCTTAGATGCTGTTAAAAAGCAATCTGGCCCTACTTCTTCAAAGAGAAAAAAAAAAAAGACACACCACCAGTTAAGCCAACCACCCCGACTGATTTGAATATTCAGCAAAAACTGAACTTCAGACATATTCCTTTACATCATTTATTTTACTGGTACCTCATAGAACTAAGGACCATTGTTGGAGATTTTCTTGTTCTCTGTCTCCTTTTGGAGAGAGTCTCTCCTATTTTCAGGCTTATGTTTTTAAAAAACTACACAGCCAGGTAACAGTTGGCACAATATTTTATCTTCACGCTTTCTCCTGGAGCATTCAGAGAGAAGCTAAACAAGGGAACAATGCGCTCCGATACTCCCCACAGATCCCAGGACACATTCAAAGGGTGAGCTTTGATAAACTCATCCCGCTCCTCGGGTTTGTTCAGCCTACTGGAAAAGCAGAGGAAGGCAATCAAAGGCCTGCCGCACCGCACTCCCTCGGGAGCCGCCGGAGGCCTCTCCGGGGGCCGCTTTCCCACTGAAAAATGCATGGTGCCGCATGCCAAAGTGGCTCGGCTTTTTTAAACGCATTTCTCCACCTCTCAGGAGTAAAGATAATCGCTCAGAATATCCCTGGGCCTTTAAGGGTTGTTAGAAAGGAACACACCTGAAAAACAACAAAGACAGAACTTTGGAATGTCATGAACTGTTACTAATTGTTTTTGAACGCTCATCCAGTTAATTTTTGCTTTTCAGTAAAATAGTGCACAAATTCCTACCTCTTCCAGCCTCTGCCCTTCATCAGACATGGTGAAACTTGAATTAGGATATTCTCATTATATTAATGGAGTCTCTGGAAGTTAGAAACCTCAAGCTGTTAATTCATATACTTGATAACCAGAAGCTGAAAAGCAGCTTTAGCCATTTTAGGCTAAATCGCTCACTGCCACAGTAAGAAACAAAGGAAAACTCTGTTTAAGCATTGTGTGTCTCAAATGAAAGCATAATACTACTTTGAAAGGGAAAAGGCTGTAGTAAGTACAGAAAACTTGCTACAGTTACTAGAGATGTTAATCAAATCTCACCCACTGATTTCAGAGTGGAATCCAGACTCCCAGCGTCACTCAACCTCAGAAATAAAACTAATTACACTTCAAGCATTTCTACACCTTGAGGTTTTTAATCACATACTGTCTTGCTTAACAGTTCATCCACTTTATGCAGGCAAGTTACAAGTTCTTGTAGAAGTGTCTGGAAGTGCATCTAGAATGCAGCGCCTGTTCACTGTTTTATTTACAGTTTTTTCCAATGAAAATCAGTAGCTAATAAATCAAAGCATAATTACACAAACACAAAAATACAATCATTAACATTTTACTGGATACAAATGATAAGCATAAGAAAATGTCCATGTACACTCACTGACAGGAGTTTGTGTTAGTTTGCTATTAATATATGATACTCTGGATTGGTCATAATGTAACTGACAGACATGTATTAAAAAAATCAGAGAGCCACTCATGTTTGACATGATCTTATATTGAGATAAATATCTATACACAGTGATATGATCATGTATACTCACATGTGATCATATCAACATTATTTTTCTCCTGACAAGGTATTATCATCAAGGTAGTTGAACCTCCTCAAAGCTTGCTTTGATCAAGTACCAGATAATAGTATCTGAAGTGTTGGATGATACAGAAACTATCTGTGCAAGCGTAGCAATTTTGATTCAGAAAATTTTAAAAAAGTAGTATTTACAAAGGTAACTTAAATTCAGTGATTAAATTGAGACTCCAGTCTTCATATTCCAAACACCTCATCATTTAATTTCTTATTTTTGGCGTTTTGCTCTCCTCTCCCCATTCCTTCTCTCCACTGCAAATATTAGCCCATGTTTAACGTAAACCATCACAATTAAAACTCTTAAAAAAAAAAACCCAAACAGTAAGTTATTCACCTTGTGCCAAAAAAAAGCAGCACTAGAACATTATTCAAAAGATTCCATAAATCCTTCATAATTAAGGAAAGTTCCAGGAGCAGAGAACTTACACAACTTGTAGAACTTAGGAGGAGAAATACAGGGAAGAGGAGATGTTTATCCCTTGACATTTTTTTTTGTCTGAACTTCATTTACAAAAAACTCCTGGTACTTTTCCCAGTGTATCCACACCTCTATCCTCTGGCACATACAGTTTAATATACAATTTAAATAAAATGTCAAATTCAAATTCCCACCATAAATTATTAAACTCTTATGAAAATTGGTGGAGTTTAGCTATTTCAAAACTAGCCCTGCCTGGCTAGCCATTTCATTAGGACTCAGAAATAAGAGGATTCTTACAAAAATTTGGTACTCTGTTTTAGCTTTGTAAATTTCATACAAACAAAAATCTAGAATAAGCCTTTTTCACTAATGTTTCTTCTGTATACATCCTACTACCCATAGGTCACAACCATATAGGCTGTGTGAGAAAGAATCACTTGAGCTTTTGTGTGTTATCTAGCAGTTCTACGAGCCTGTTGACTTTAATGAATATAAAATGGAAAATAAAATCTCTTTGAGTCCTTATTCTAAATCGTAGATAAATCCTCTAGCCTTTTTTCTTGGTGGAGTGTTATCATCCTTCTTTGTAAGATACTGCGTTTCTTCTCAGGTTTGAATCAGGGGCTGTCAATACTGTCTTTTTGCTTTCATCTTGTTTTTCAAATTCCAACTCATTTGGTGGAAAAGCTCATTGCTTTACCTCCTTGCTGAAGTCAGTCTTTTCACACTGGTCATCTTTGGAAAGTCAGAATACTGAGCACTTCTCTAGGTCAGACTGGTACTAATTTGAGTATGGAGTGGAATCAAGCTGGTTTGATGTAGAGTTTGGACTGATTTCTTTTCATGCTGGGTCAGAGATCTAGCCATCTCAGATGGTTCAGGAGACGGGGTAGGGAGTGGTAGCCATTTCCATGCCAGAGTCTCTTAACAGCAAAAACACAGAAGAGAAACTGAGAGAACGAAAAGAAGACTTGTGGTTGACTGAAGGGAATTTCCATGTCCCTGAGTGGTGGTATTGTTCACTGAATTTGTGACAGTTGACAGAGAAACGGAACTCATTGAAGAATTGTTTGAAGGTGTTGGACTTGTTCCATTGGGATCGCAGTAGATCTAGAATGCAGGGGGAAGGGAAATAACAAAAAGGAGGTTTTTGTGGGTTGTTTCTTTGTTTTAAATCAGAAGACAAATTAGCAGTAACAAACAATGCATAGCACCACTCAGGGTACTCGGATAGGATACACACAATTGTTCATGCCTCTCATTGTGCAGTTAAAGACAAAGACATCTTGAACTGCACGCATGGGGCTTCTTAAACAAATAAGTCTAGCTTTTTTCTGAATGTTTCTCTGTTGTTACATAACTACCACTGTCAAAACCCTGCACTAAAACAAAAGTTAGAATAGAAAATAAGTAGGTCTCAAACCTCACACAAAAAATACAACGGGAAATCTATGCAAAGACAAATTGTAGGATAAAAAAAGACTTCCGGACAACTGCCCGAATTCATTGTCTTTGCAGACTAAGCCACAAACAAAAACATGAACAAACAACAGTAAAGAACCTATCAATACTGTTTCTGGGGCTGGTTTGGAGACTCCTTTCAAGCAACGGTGGGGCTTATGTGAGCAGACTTAATATTTCAGCCTCTCTCATCTCCGGTCGTGCTGTAGGAGTACTGACATGCGGAACTTCGCACAATGGAACCATACTGATTAAATCAGCACCTATCGGCATGCTAGAGCATACAAATAGGAAATGCAGCAGAAAGCCCACATAATATTAGCAAATTTTAAAAATGCTGACAGAAAGCATAATCAAAAAATACATTTCCCCCCCTTAACTCTGCATTATAAAGAGACAACATGAAAATCTGCACCCTATGTAATCAAGTGATTTGCTACACATGCACAGGAAAACGTTCAAAGCTAAATTAACATGTCCTTTTCTTCCAGTGAAAAAAGCATGCCATACACAAGGACAAAAAAGGCAAGAATCATATCGCTCCCCAAAAATGAGCATAGTTTAGCAAGCTTGGCTTCAGCTCTGTGGCAGCAAACTTGCATTATACCAGAGCCTTCTGGTGAGCTCTGACAGAGTTAGCTGAAGTAAGAAAAAAAATGTCTTTTTTAAAGAAGAGCAGTTAGTTTAATAAATAATACTCTCCATAAAAGGTGTCCTTATTGTCTCCTATTTCTGGTGCTGCTAAGAAAATATTTTCTTTAGCAGAAATAATAGTTACAGCCCCTCAATGCTGAGCTATGAAGCCAACGCTAAATTTATTAAATTGCATGAGTGTTTTCTTTAAGTATTTTCTACTGAAAGAAAAAAAGCAAATGATAGAAAAATATCAGGACAGTGTATAGCTTCTGGCAATTAGGGTTTGTGGCAACCAGCAACATGCTGGGAGCAATTTAGGACTGCAGGATAAAAAAAAAAAAAAAATCAGTGTGGAAGTCTCTGTTGAAACCAGTCGGAAAGTGATCAATAATGAACCACAGAGCTAATAACCCACAAGCTGGGATACCAGGCAAGTCCCAGCCTGCCCTGGATTTTTTTCTGGCTTCACAGAGAGCCTCCACCGCTGTTTTGCACCTGGTTATATATTTGTAAAGTTTTCTTAGTTTTAAACAGAAAGATCAGAAAGATTAGTTTCTGGGTAATTGGGGGGGAGGGGAAGGGGGGAAGGGCTTGGAGCCAAATTCCACGCCATGAGGGTAGATGGGATCCCGGGCAGAGCATGTGCCAAATGCCGGCAATCACTGCCAAAGGCAGGACCCCACCGAGCACAACGGAGCAGGGACAATGCCCTTCCTCACCAACAAAGACTGGGGGGAGGGGGGAAAGAATAATTAAAGCCACATCCAGCAACGCCCTTGCTGTTTATTTTTGACACGGCGTTACCGGCCCCCCCTCAGGAGCCGGTCTCCAGGCACGACGCGGTCCCCGGGAGCGGTCCCTGGCAGCAGGGCGAGCCGCGGCAGCCGTCGCCACCCCGGCGCGGCAGCGAGGGACT
>Ga0065711_1026711_pt1 | contig 61682 bp, 33 predicted proteins | sample Hoacrofraction12_FD_59098 | JGI IMG/M metagenome (GOLD analysis project Ga0065711, IMG submission 59098) | Hoatzin crop microbial communities from Cojedes, Venezuela - Epithelial fraction 12 v2 (version 2) | ecosystem: Host-associated > Birds > Digestive system > Esophagus > Crop | place...
GGGTGACGGAGCACTGGAACAGGCTGCCCAGGGAGGTTGTGGAGTCTCCTTCTCTGGAGATATTCAAGACCCGTCTGGACAAGGTCCTGTGCAGCCTGCTGTAGGTGACCCTGCTTTGGCAGGGGGGTTGGACTAGATGACCCACAGAGGTCCCTTCCAACCCCTACTATTCTGTGATTCTGTGATTCTGTTATAATAAGCCCATTTTCAATGGAAAGTGACATTTTGATGGCCAAAGCTTTACAAGCTGCTTCTGCTCCTGCAGTCATGAAGCCAGTGTAATTTCGGTTGTATGACATGGCAACTGGGAGGTTCAACTGCAGCATGAACAGGCAGAGGTAATTAACCTAGCTGTAACCCAATTAGCTAGTGGTATGCAAGCTAAAAAGCTGTGACAGCCATAAGATCCTACCTGGTACCCCGGATACATATTCCACAACTGAAATCTATTTCACTGTGAGTTTTATTTACAGTATGCCTCTGTGTTGTTTTAACGCTTGGTAGACATACCCCTCAGAGCGGCATCTTGAGCAGCCACTGAAGATGATGTTTACTGTGCTTTAGGTGGCAACATCTTCAACAGGTCCCAAAGGACCTGTTACTTGCCTCAACAATGACTAAAATATTGTGCTTATTAGCTCTATTCCAACACTACATCTCCAAGCTTGTCTGTCAAAGCTGTAAAGGAAGCAGATGATTTCCATCTGGCTATCGGATGTCAGGAGCATCCTGAAGTCAGAGGACCTGTGTTCTTTTATGCTTGAAAGCAACTCATTCACATTTTCTGCTAGTTAAAACCCTCTATAAAGTTTATGTGGAGATATTTCCTCACAGCTTTTTTTTTTCTCCTAGGCTGTCTCCTTCTCATGTCATTTCTCATACAACACTTTATCGACAAATTTTCTCTTTTGACTGTTTTCCCAGTAAGTTCAAAGCAGCCTTCATTCCCAAGCCTTCCTCGTAGTTTCCGTGACTTTTGGCCTTCCAAGACAAGGATTTTTAGCCTTCTTAATACATTCAACACTTTCTGTCCATGAAAATGAGGATAGGCTCAACATGTTAATGGGGCTTCTAAAAAATGCTGTGACATAAATCCATATCTGAATGCTTTTGGCATACATACCTTAATTTCAGGTGGATTCTAGACTCTTTCTCAGGATATTATGCAATAGACTGATGTGCTCTACAGTGGCTTCCTCTTGAATTTTAATGATGTGCTATTTGTAAGTCTTTCAGTATCAGAGAGTTCAGTGCTGTCATAGCAGTTCATCTGTCATAGATCTGTGAATTCAGTGAGGGGTTTGATCTTTTAGCTTATTTTGGCAAACAAAAATGTTACTGCATCATTCATGAAATGGAAACATGCTGAGCACTCTCAGCCCAGACTACAGCAATTTCACTCCTGCCTTAAGTATCTCAGTTTAAAGTAAAACATGTTCTACCTGGGTTTTTTTGGAGATGGGTGAGTGGGTTTATTTTTTCACAATCCTGGGACATGTTTCTGCCATCCTGGAAATAATAAAATGTTTTCCCTAAGTCCAGAGATTGTCTGGGTAAAGTCTTTTAGAGAGATTAGCATCGCCTGGGAACAAGGCTGATACAAAATAAAGAAGACATTAACACATCTTTAGAATCTGAGCTGCTCTTCCTATTACAGAAGAGGATGACCGGTATTGACCAGACAGACATAGCAAAGTCTTAGTTTAATACTAAATGAGAAGGACATATTTTGTTTGAAAACAACAACTGTTGGCTTTGGCAGACCTCTGTGGGATGTTACACCTGGAATCTGCATGTAAGGAGTGAGACATTCAGCTGTAAAATGGCTACACCTGTGTTCTTCAGGAAGAAGTGCTGTAGGCTGGACGGAAGTCTCCTCTTTCCTCATCCTGACCTACAAGCCATAAAAATGATGATGACTTTGACTTCTGAACTCAAAACCCTCAAGATTCCCCTATTCTTGCCCACTTTAGAGATGACAAACCATAAGAAGTACAAAAAATTTGCAGCATAGCAGAAACTCTCTGCAGATGTATCTGCTCTGCATGGTGTCATGCAAAGTACCAGCAGTTGGGCTGGCTCTGATCAAACTTGCTCAGAACCAGCAGCAGGCTGCTTAAGGCTTTCTTTCCAGCCTGTTACCCTGGTCCCGTACAGCAACACAGGTCCCGGTACCAGACCCACTTCGGTCAGTGCCAGGTATGTTCTATGGTGTCAGTTGCCTTCATCACAATAATATCTCATGAATGATGACTTTATCTTCACAATTTTCAATGACCTTAGTACACTTAATGGGCTTAACTGCAGGCATGGGGAGTGGTGCTACAGAAAAATTGAATCTGTTACCTTAAAACCCCATGCTAAGAGAATAAAGTTGAGTTCTCACAGAGCGAAAACAGATTGTAGAGGGTCCTCAGGGATAAATTAATGAGACTTTTGTATTCAAAAACAGGCACCTGAAGATGTCAAACCTTTGAATTCAGGTTCTACACACTTCTGGGAAAAAATAACAAACCCAAGCAAAAAATACCCCAGCTGCTTGTTTAAGCTAACCAAGTGGCAAAACTTGGAAGTTTGGCCTATATAGAGCACAAAGCTAGTTGGATTCTGTCTGCACAAGAGAAAACCTGGATGCATACTAAGGGGTCATGAGAACACCTGCTCCATTAGTGACCTGACTTGCTCTCTGCACATTACAGGGTTTTTTTGAAGTTCCATAAATATAAGAAGTTTCTGACAAAAAAGTCCTGTTTGTAAAATAATGCTAATCCTGGATACTGGCTAATTCAAAAGGGATATGTAAATTGTCAAGCATTTTCTGGAGACCTATGACTATTTATTTAGTGTATTCTACTGGGAAATACTGAGGATCTTGACAACATTTTTTTTAATTAAAAAGTACTTTTTGGAAACTCCAGCCTTGCACATCTCACCACAGCTGACTATGGTATGTGTATTCTCTCATATGAAAATAAGTATCTTTCCAGAATCCAAAAGATTAGCAACCTGAAATCAAGTTATATCAACAGTGAGCCTCATTCTGCTCATTTACCCTTGGGAGACATCAAAAGCTAATGAACTTAGCCTGGAGATTGTAGACTTTCCTGTATCACACTCATAGCCATAGTATCCAAGCATATTAACCAACTTGACTAACATCTGTTGTGTGGTGTTCTCTCATTTTTGTGTCTCTGCTTTCCAAAGTAAATTTTCACAATTTGCGGAGAACCTAACTTGCAGTGCTTTTGGTAGATTTTGCTGTAAAATGAAAGCACAATAACAGCAAAACAGAACAGCAATGGCCAAAGTGAAGCTCCTGTTCTCTGTCTTCTCCTGTTAAATATTTCCTTCCTATTCCAGTTCATGCAGAGAGTAGCAAAACTTACTTAAAACATTCTTCCTTTTCCATCCACTGCTGCCTATGGAGCTGTGCTGGGAATCAGAGCAGGGGACTGATCAGATCGAATCAGTCCACCTCGCAGCACGAACACAACCACGTTTATTCTGAACTGTCCAGGTGGTAAAAGAGGAACAATAATTGATATTGACATTGGTTTCTCTCTTTAAACTATTTTCTTGTTTGGGATAATGAGAAAGATGTTTTTGTAATATCCCATATAGGGAAACAGCTTTCTGGCTACAGCTTGCCATCAGTGTATGCTTGAAGCAGAAAATCAATGTATTCATGCTATGCAAGTTCTGCACATTCAGAACTGCATGGGTTTCACTTCAGCTGGCCACACACCCATAAAAAAGATTCACTGCTAGCATAGGCAGATTTATATTTAGGGACTGACTTTCTGCCTAAAAGATTTTAAATCCTTCTGTTACCAGCTGTTTGTTAAAATATCCATGATCTGAGGGCTGTAACAGGAGTTATATCTATGGATCTGAAGGAAGATCAGTGTTTGTTGTAAGTGATGGGCTAAACTCATTCATGGAATAGCCTGACAATTCAAGTCATAGCAGGAATGCGCTGGCTTGTTTTTGACTTTAGCTGGATCAGTGAACAGATCAGAGGTATGTGTATGTTAACATAACATAAGCTTGGATGTGGCTTCACACCCTGCCAGATCCCCTCTGATCTCTCTGAATGTACCTCAGTACTTCACATTACGGTACAGCACGGATCTGTATGGGTACCAGTAACAGTTCCCACCACAGGCCAGCTTGCAGCAGAATAATCTACAATCATTGTCCATTTGTTCTCATTTAGTGTGAGCGACAACGATTCTGGTGTCAGAATTAGTGTGCATGGCTCCATGCTCTGTCTAGGTCACCGCCCAGACATACCCAGTCTGCGGAGACCCCAGTGTTTCCCATACGCATGGTGAGGCTGTAGCTGCCGGATCCGATGCTCGCTGCGCCATGGGTTGCTGAGCAGGGATCTCGGCAGAGTCTGATTCACTGTCTGCAGGCAATCTGGAGTTGAGCAACCACATCCTGCTGCTGCCTGCCTCTCTGGCTGGAGTTGGTCTGGGAGTCCTTGCAGCACATTCACATGTCCTTTAGGGAAGATCTTCTTTAATATTAAAATGAACAGATGTCTTGGTGGTTTCTGATATCATAAATATTCTTTCCTGTGAACTAATGCTACTGCTATTAGTGGGTTCATATCTGTTCAAAGAGTTCTTTTATTCCCCTCTCTGATTTTCATCCCACATACATGCTGGTTTTCTAGCATCTATTTTACATGTGTAAAGAACATTGCTCTCCCTGGGGTTCTCGTCAATGTGTTAAGCAGCTCCTAATGGGATTTCAGGGTCATCATGTGAGTCTGGGACACATCTACTTAGGGATGTGCTAGGCATATGTCTATATTAAGAACTCTGACAGCTATAGACTGTTGGATATTCTGAGTGCATTTTTAGGCATGAACACATGCCACCAATGTAAATACAAGGTTAGATGCTAAGTTGCTGTGAAACAGAGGTGTCAGAAACTGTTCCCTGCAGGCGTTCCAGGCAAGAAACTTGCTGGTGGTCAGAGTCTTTCCTTCTGGGCAGTTGTTTAAGTGGAGGAAGAAATTAGGGAAGGGCTGAGAATGGTCCATGACCATGCCTTCCCTAAACTCACACTGAAAATTAGATGGGGCTCCATCTCTGTTATGAGAATATTGTTTGTACAAGCCCTTCTAGCAAGCACCATGGGATTGTGACACAGGGGCTGAACACGTGGACAAAAGCTTATCTGTTGACTTGGGGTCCTGAAAACCTTGCTGTACTATCAGACTGTAGATTCAGGATGCAGCCTGTAGGAGTCTAAGCTCCTGGATTTTGGGCCTATTCTTTCTTTCTAAACAAATCATGAGCAGCTTGCTCATCCAGATACCAAAGGACGCAGGCTGGCTATAGTCACACAGCACAGCTGGGTTTTCTGTTGCGTACGGGTGAATCTTAACAAGTGGTTATTAGATTTGCATGTTTTTTTTTCTCAGTTCTAGATGCTGGAAGAAGGGTGAGAACTGTGCTGTACCGCATCAAAATGGTGTTTTCATTCTATGAACATAAAGACGCTGTATGCCCTGGGATGTGCCATGAATGCATACTGGAAATTCCCGAGGGTGCAAAGTCTCCTGGAGCAGCGTAAGGTAAGGAAACCAGTCTGGTGCAGTCTTGCCTATGTTACCTAATAAACCCTGGAACTTTTTTCCCCAGAACTGAGTCTGAATGTTGCCCTGAAGACTGTTAGTTGGCACAGACCACAGCTGTGCATGCAAGACAGCTAACACTTGCATGGTATCGACAGTAACCACCAGTGCTTGTGCCCCAGAACTTACCTTGTGCCATTTAGCAGTGCAGCCACAACCTGAGAGACTGCAGGGGAGTTTCCTGAGGCTGGAGTTACAGTGTGCATTGGGATACACTTTACATTTATGAGCTAAAGATAAATGCTGGCTATCTAAATGGCATAGTGCAGTGGCACACAAAGGTACCAGCCCTGAGCTTAGTAACAGGTTGCCAAGCTCGTATATCATCCCACTTGTCTTAACTTCCTTTCCTTCACCAGGACTGACTGACACAGCTGTACTAAGCTATCCAGTATGTTTTATGTGGGAAGGATGCATTGTATTGTATAGAAAAATCCTCTCATTATTCAACACAGTGCTAAGTTCTTTCTCTTCCGTACTTTCTGAAATCTTCGTTTGTATACTTTGCTGTGACCTTTCTCTAGCAAGTCACCTTATTCCTGTCTCTCTCCAGCCATATATTTCCCTAGGCTGTTCTGCTTTCCAGTACATGCTTCCAGTCACCATTTTCTCAAATCTGCCAGCGCTGATCTCTGCTCGTAGGCAGCCCACCCACTTATAAATGCAGCTGCCTTTGGGAGTACCTGCCGCCCTCACTGAGTAGCTTCCTTGCAGACAGACAGTCCTTTGGGGAGCATCACTAAGCCTCTCAAAATGTTGGGAGGAATATCAAATTCTCATGTTCTCTGTTATGAAATAGCCTCCTACTTTAAGAAGAAATAAGCACTTCTCTTACAATCAACGTATTCATTATTTGTGCCTTCTAGGGGTTCCTTCTACTGATACCTGCCTCTGGGACACATAAATCATTAGTTCAACTTGATATGTGTATTTTCTAGTCCTCTATTTTCAGGGCAGTGAACATGTTGGCATCTATCCAGCCAACCTCCCCTTAGAAGTACAGTTATTTTGTTACAGCCTCTCTTGAATGCAGTATCTGTACTTTTGTTCACATATTAGATTATGGTAATGTTAAAAATATTCCTTTAACCTTGTTTCAGTCAGGACTCAGAAGAATAGTCTGATTTATCTGCTTCATGGGTGGTACTTCAGGCAGTTAATTAGCCAAAGCATAAACTACATTATTTACCTTGACTGTCTCTTTGTGTCTGCCAGTAATGTTTAATGTTTCAAATTGAAATTGGCCAGAGAAGTGGAACAATGTACTCTGTGGCTTATTATCCTCTAATAGGACATTCCATCAGTTCACAAATTCAGGCTGCTCCTGATTCTCCATCTGCTTGCACTACTTTTAAGCCAGAAAAGTAACCTGCTGTCTGTCACAGAACTGTAAAGGAACAGGCACCAGCAGTTCCAAAAGCTTCCACAGTAGTACCCAGGTCAATGCCTGTAGTCTGCACTTCCCGGATCAAGGGAACATCGACAGGTTTGTACCTGGCCTGGCTTCAGCTGGGATAGAGTTAATTTTCCCCTCAGCAGCTGCTGTCTTCTGCATTTTGAACAAGAAAAATGTTGATAACACTGATGTTTTCAATTGTTGCTATGAAATCAAGAACCTTTTTCCAGCTTCTCATATTCAGCTGATGAGCAGGTGGGCAGGAGCTGGCAGGGAGCACAGCCAGACAGACAGCCAAGCAGGCCAATGGAATTATTCCATACCATGGATGTCGTGCTCAGTTTATGAACAGGGGCTCGCTGGGGGGCGGGGCAGGGAGCTCTCTGCTCTTCTCATTTCTGGGGGTCCAAATCCTTTTCTTGTCTGGGAGTTGGCCTTTTTTTTCCAGGAGTTCGATCTTTTTCAGAAGTTTTGCAAAATTTGCGAGTTTGGCATTTCGCAATCACCGTTCAGTGACTGGCTGCGGATCAGTCATCGAGTAGGGAGAAAAACTGTATTGTGTATAGTTTATTTGGCGTATTCATTATGATCATTGTTATTATAATTACTTTTAGTAGTACTAGTAGTTGCTTTGTTGTCTTATTAAACTGCCTTTATCTCAACCCAGGAGTTTCCCCTTTTGTCCATTTTTCTTCCCCATCCTGCTGGGGGGAAGGAGAGGGGTGAGCAAGCGGCTCTAGTGCTTAGAAGCCAGCTTCCAGGTTAAACTACAACAGTACCTTAACAGAAAATTTTTTTCCAGTCCTAAACCTGACAATTATGGACAGGTGATCAAGACTACAGCTGATATGTTAAAACAAACAGTAAAGATATGGTACCAGCCTTGAGAACTGTTCTGCTTTGACCAGCTGGAAACAGGTAGAAATAGAGCATCTGTGATTTAGCAGAAGGAAACAAGACTGTGCCTGAACCGCTGAATGGCAGGCGCACACAACAGGCACACTCCCTCCCAGACTCCTAGAGGCAAGCAGCAGCAGCCTGAAAGCATGAGATGTAATTCACTCAATGAAAATTGTGAAAGCAAATCAGGGCTATGTTTGGCAAAATTATTCCCCACATTTTAGCTTGTGTCAGTACAAGGGCAAGTAGCAGCTTGGTACATAGGCAGTACCTTTTCCTTACAGTGAAGCACAAGATAAGTGTTTGTGAGAGAGTCTTTCTTACATGGTCATAATGTGATGTTGAAAACTACTGATATCATGGGAACTGAACTGAACAGGAACTCTGATCTGTAAGTATCAAAGTTTCCTTTAAAATTCATCTTGCGAAAGAGTAGTCTCCATGAGACTCATCCAGATTTAACCCTTCAGAAAAAAACTGGAGGATGCAGATTTCTTTCTGCGTGACTTCATGCTATAAATCCAGACTGCTAGGTGTCTGCCTCTGATTGTTTAGTCTCAGGGTGTGACTGCAAATTTGCCTTCCTTTAAAAATTTCCCTCGATCTTGTGTAGCTAAGGAGCCCTCATTCTTCTGACAAGTTTGCTTCACATCTTTAGAAAAGGCAACTTTGCCAGCCTAGCTTTCAGAAGTTCCAGTGGTCAGTAATGATGTTTTAACGTGGATGACAAAAAGGTCAGACTCCATTTCTTTAATCCCTAGGATTGGACTTCTTAGAAATGAGTAGGACATATTCCATTTCACCAGAACAAATAAAACAGCTGAAGTGGATGAATGCTATACTTTAACCCAAGAGCACAGTGTTAAATTCCTGGTTCAGACAGTGACTTTTTGTGTGATACTGGCTAACAGCTTCAGAATAGGAATATCATTTGTGATTATTCACAAAGTAGGTTAATACTTCTTTCTCTGACAAAAGTGTTTTGGGAAGAGAAATGTGGTGGTTTAGGGGTAGGCAGACCCTCTTTTGCTCCAGGAATCCAGTGGTGAAATAACCATTCTTTATTTATAATAACCATAAAAATCGGTGAAGTTCATTGTGGAAAGGAAAGATTTTGCTGTAACAATAGCAACAGTCTCCTAAGTGACAGGCAGTACGCCAGTCTGGTCAGAAAGACATAGCAATGATTGTATTTCGACAGTACAGTAAGCACCATTCGGTCCACTTCTGAGGAACCTTCAAAAAATCTTTTAGTTAGATTTGATATGTTGAGCATGTCCCCAAACTCAAGGCATCCATACAACTGCTGACTTCGTTATTTGGCATCCTCCTGGTGTCTGACTGCAGAGGTCAGTCTCCCAGAAGTAAACTTGGGTGCCTTGGCTCATGCTCAGTTGCATCCATGAGACTGCTGTCTCTTCGTCTTAGCTATCATTTGCAACTATCTCAGTCTCTCAGTATGTTCAAAAGAAGGGGAGAGTTAAAAGGGAGACAGAGCAGGGGGAGGAAATCTGTTTCAATTTAGAAACCATTTGGGCACCACAAATTCTGTCAGAAAAAGGTCTGGAACAAGATCCAGGAGAAGGGAGTCTTCACACTGAAATAAACAGTTGAATATCCATTTGGAGCATGTCATTTTAACTGAAGAGGCTTTTGGAATGCTCTACACTTAAAGCTTGCCAAGGTCATAGGTGAAAGGGCAGTTTGGGGAAAAAAGATTGGTTGAGTTTGCTTGCTAAGAGCACTTCAGAAATAATGGGTTGTGAATGACACTTTACATTTGACAAGGCCTGTGGACCATCCGGCATCTGATATGTAGTCTTTATGTGCATGAGGTCAAGTCAACATGGAGCCAAGATGAAACTGTAAAAGTGCTGAATGTGCCTTAGTGTCCCTAAAAAACTTCTCTAGGTTAACTAAGTGCTCTTTTGAAGACACCTACAAGTCTGACTGGAATTTGAGTCACAACAAAAGAACTGACCTGTGGTAGAAGTGCTTATAAACCATCACCATCCTTATCAGGTACTGTAGAATAACTTTTCGTGGAGTTTGTGGAAAAAAGTCAGCTTTGAAATAGCAGAAAACCACCCCACCCCCCAAATTTTTATAGTTTAAATATAGTACTTCACTATATTTTTTTTCATTTCTCTTTTCTAGGTTTCCAAATATAAAACCAACATATTAAATGAACCCAGAACAGCACTTGACATTTGAAAAAGTTGATTGACCTAACATGCTGGGGCTTTTGCAAACTGTAAGTTCAAAAAATTAATTAGCATTTGTACTTTTCATTCTGATTTTCAATAGGAAGAGCATGCAATTTACTTAATGTTTTGAACAAAGAGTAAGGAGACATCATGGCAAGAAAGACAGGACACCATTTCCCATTCATTTCTGGAAAACAGAGGAACAATCAGACATGTCTTCTCTGGCAGCAAAGCTCACTGAAGAGCATAATGGAATTAGACCCCTAAATTCTCTGAGGATTCACTGGGACTTGGTTACGCTACTTCCATGGGCTGTTTCATAAATAAAACCCATTAGAGTCACCTCTGCCCTTCAGCACATACACACGGCCTTCTCTTGTCACTGCTGAGGAAATGCGGTCTTGTATAGATATGGATACTTGACTTCTGCTCTCAAGTATCATGAAAGCTTGTTGTGTTGCATTTAGTATGTGAATCGCATAGTAATGTGTTATCAATACACTAATCCCACAGGAATTTTAAGTTATTTCTCATTCAAGCTGAGAAAAACTACACTGTGTTGCTCCTTCACATTACTGAACCTCACTTTCTTCTACTGCCCTACACCACAACAATGCTGTAGGAAGAGCAGGTAGGCTGCCTCGGAGTCACTAACGACGGGAAACTTTCTTATGAGGCAGACTGTAACCTACTTACGAAGCAGAGTATCTCAGCAATGCTACAGCTGATGCTTAGCAGACTCTGTGACCTGTTCTTGACCTAAGACATCTAAAAGCCTGGCCCTGGGTTGCCCCAAAGGCTGCAGGCAGCCCAGCAGCCTGCGGCTGTGCTCCTCTGGCTAGCTCTGACTTGAACCCTCGAGTCCAAGGAGCAAAGCACGACGGCGGCAGGCCACCAGCACCAAGGCTATTCCCTGCAGAGATCACTTAGAGTCTACTTTTGGCTCGAGGCAAGATCCACCCACAAGTCTGAAAATGTCTGTCCATAGCAGTGTACCTCTACAAGCACTTTGGACTAGCACAGCAAAGAAAAAAGCCCAGAGAAACAGAGGAAGAAATATGCATGCAAATTGTGAGGGTGTGAGAGCCCTGAGGGCACTAATAGCCTTAACGGCCCTGACCAGCCTCACCTGAGGCCTCCACCCTGCCCTTGGGCTCAGGAGGTCATTTAGGCTCAGCCCTTAGACCTTTGCTGGTCTCTAGTTCAGCCACAGTCATGCTGAGCCGTGCACCTCATTGATCTGGACCTTGACCCATGAATCAACTTCCTGGCTTGGACTCAAATCTGTGTTGTCATTATGAACTTGTCTGCGATCACTGGACTGTGTCTGACCCTGTTGATGATCACTGAACCTAATCCTGAATTGCTGACTTGTACTTGCTCCTGGATTGGCCTTGAACCTGATTCGTCACTAGGAACTTGTCTGGTGATTGGGACTCTTAATTGAACCTGGCCACCATCCTCTGTCCTGTCTTGCTCACCTCACCCAGGGGCTGGTGAGGCTCCTGTTCCATGGACCTTGGGATCGCTCCTGGCTCCCCATCCCTTTGGAGGCAGCTAACTCTATTGTGCCCTGAAAGCACTTGGATGTCTATGCCAGCATGCCCATGGGCTTGTTAGACATGAACTTACAAAAGAGTCTCCATTATGCATTTGCTCTCAGTAGAGGGGAACCTGCCTTGATGACCCAGGTGATTTCTCCCAGTTGCATGCTGCTAAAATGCACGTGAATAGGATGCAGATATACTGAAGGTAAGTTCTGAATTGACCTAGAATATCCGAAAGAAATGCCCAGTGAAATGAGGGGACTAACTGTATTGAACTTACCACTGGGAAGTACACCTTCAGAAGTGTAGGTTTGAGAAGTCCTTCTTGTGAGATTATGGGGCATTTGGGAATAACTCTTCTGGTTTGCTTAGGAAACTAAAACTCTGGAGAATGGATTGGCAGGGGCTGTTTTTACTGTTAGCCTTATTCAGGTTCCTAAGCTGATTAAATGAGGCTTTGGCTAATGTGTGTCATGTCTCAACACTGTGAGGATGAAGTGTTTCATGAGTTTCAGGAGCCAGAGCTGACTTTTACTTACATCATAAGAACTCCGGTTACACTTTAAAGGCAGCATACCTCTGCTTCTTTGTAGTTGTTTCTGCCAGCTGTGTCCTCTAAAGTAATTTGTGTTGGTAGGTACTGTGACCCAAGTTCCAGAAGGGACTGGGGAATGCAGAATAAAGTGCTGCTTTTCTGTACATACACTTCAGGGAAAGGCTTCGATGCTTCGGAATTGAGAAGGGGGGAAAAAAAGCTCTGAGCAGGGGGCTCTCACCTCCAGTAAGTCAGGAAACACTGGGGACAGGCTACGTTTTACACCTCGTTTGCTTCAATGTCTTGAAAGAAGGTCTTCTACAGTGAAGGTGAGCTGTTACTGTTTTTTTGTCTTGTTCTCTTAAATGAAAGTGTCTTCAGATCAGACAGTGCAATCAAGACCTGATTTCCTTCTCTAACCACAAGGCAACAGCTCATCCTCACCCCCTCACTTGTGTAATCGAAGAACTGTAAATGTTGTCTGCAAAGCAAACACCTTCAAGCAGAAGGAAAGTAAAAATACCTTGCCCTCCACTGTGGAGTAGCCTCCTGTTTCAGGCACTGTCCTTAGGTGTGAGAGCTCTGCTGTTCAGCCTGCTAAAGTGGAGAAATGAAGTCTGGGAACAGAAGTGAGATTAAAGTCACTAAGTTTTTTCCTTTCAATATATAATAGATCAACTCTTCATTATTTAGCATGCAGGAAGGATTGAAATAAACAATAGATTAGAAACTAAAAAACATGCTGTGTTGTCCTTTTCCCCAAAAGAATAATTGCTTTAGATAAGGCACTTGGAAGAACAACTGTGCATGGTCTAATCTAGGGAGCATGTCATTTTTCAGCCTCAGTTATCTCCCAAATACTGTCTTAAAATTCTAGCCTCCTAGTAAATTAGGAATAAAGACCAGTTAGCCCAACGCTGAAGGTCACTTTGTGATATGCAGTTGGCCTGTGTGAGAGTCACAGGATTTTCTGTGAAAGAAATCTATTTCTGCTAAACAGATTTTTATGCAGAATCAATTGTTTTTGCCAAACTGGACTGGTTTTTAAAATCATAACCACAATAAAAAGAAAAATTCTGGAATTACGGTCCTACACCCCTTTCTGTATGAGTATCTTGCACCTACTTAATGTGGACATGTATCTAATTAGAAAATGGAGCAAAACCAACAGCTCATTTCAAACAGGCCACCAAAGAATTGTTGGCTCACTTCAACATTCATATGTTGTCTGCCTGTAACACATTCACTAAGAACATGCCTCATTTTGTTAATGCTTCTGTTTTAATGTGCTTTCAGAGCTCCTCAGTTGGACAGAAAGATTCTTGTAAGTCCAATTAAGGTGTTCCTTTTTTTTTGTGAAAAAGTAGAGGTCTGGTCTTTCTGTGTATTAACTACTTGCAGCGAAGCGACTTTCAGACCCCTCTGATCAGTACTACATCACACGCCCCTTGTATTTGCCTTGTGTCAGGAAACGCAGATTCAAAATTTACTACTGCTTTTTGAGACCTGATTCTCTGCTTAAACTGGCCTAAGTTAGTGATTTCACTAGGATTGTTCCTGATTTATACTGCTATTTTGGGGGGGAGAATAAAGATGGTTGATGCTTAGCTACCTAAGTAGAGACACATGGAGGCAGAATAGAGAGGCATGAACTCGCACTCACAGAAATGTGGGAGCCAATACTTGATTATACACTTGTGAGCAGACCACGTAACACTTACCTCACCTGTCAGTGCATGGAAACTCCTATCAGTCAGAACAAATAACCCTAAAATGGGATTATAATACTTTCTTATTTTTGAAATATTTTATCTAAGAAATGCAAAACTGAAGGCATTCTTTGCTGGAAGACTCGCAATCCCTAGAGTGGTTTTCATTGTGTGTATTTCCCCCAAATCATTTTCATATGAGTACTGGAATGCTCTGCAAAATCCCTCTATTTGCCTTTGGGAATGTTCCAAAACTCTTCCAGAAAGTCTAAAGTTTCAGAGATTTTCTGGGATTATTTTAATTCAACAGGAACGTGCCTCACTTTACTCCAGACAGAAAAGAAATAAAGTCAGCGTGTTTCTCCGGAAGCTGAGCCTGTGTAGATAAACAGAGCACTTCCACTGGTTACTCTTTGTTGCAGAAGACTATAAGTGTGTGCTTGTGCACAAGAGAGGCCCTTTTGTCTCTCAGGTTAGCAGAACATTAACATGATACGGAGAAATTAATAAAGCACAAGGAAATAAGTTTACATAGTAAAGAATTTTTTGCCTAAAGGGAGGCGGTTCACTGGCCGGTTGTTTTCCTGCAAACAAGTATGTCCTTGTCCGAGCTGGGTTACAAAATGGAAAAAAAAGTGGAAAATGGAAAAATGTGTGGGAGGACTAGCACTAGAAAATTTCAAAGATTATGAAGTCTAGGACTATGTATGTGACAGTTGTGGAAAACATGTCCTTCACTGCCAAGAGCCAGCTGGGAAACAGACTTCCATGGGAGATGATGTGAATCCAGCATCTTCAAGCAATGTGACAAAACCGTTGTTTTACAAAACTCTTTCTCTCTAACAATATGACATTAGTGGTGAGGCCCAACCATTGAGCAGGAAGAAGGGGATGTGTTTTCATGTAAAACTGAATGTTCTAGAGGAAAAGTTTTCCCTTGATGAAGACTCATTGGCAAGGGATGTAAATATCTTAAGAGCTTTTTTTCAGCTGTAACCTGCCAAAATATTCACTAAATATTTAGCCAGAAGTTCGTAAAATCTTTCTTTTAAAAATTAATACTCTTCAAGATGAAAGCAGTTGAAATGATTTTTGAAAGTATCTTACTTCTCCACTGAAAAATTGTAAGTAACCCTGCATACAAAAATGACACTCATAATTGTCCACTGCACCAAGAATTGAAGCTCACCATGCAAACATTAAAACTTAGTAAGTGACCAACACCAGCAGAAAAGTACTACAGTTAACTATTAGCTCCCCCGTGCAAATGTATGTGGCCCTGTCTAATTCATGAAAGAGCTCCCTAATGCTTTGCTGAGTGCTTGAACGGTGCAGTGGGTAGCATCTTCAAATTCTTTAAACAGTAGAGTGGCTAGGACAAATTATAAAAGCTTAACAAGAAGTCTTTTCAGTCATGTATCAAAAAATGGCCATTGAAACTTTCTGAAAGAGATGGAAGTTTCTCTTTAAAATCTTGCTACTGCAGGGTTCTGTGGTTTCAAGAAAACCGGGGAAAGGAAATATAGATAGGAAGAAAAAAGATCTCCTCGTTCTTTAGTAATGGATTATGTTACAAGACAAATTTGGCAGCCTATTCATATTTCACCTGAATGGCTGAAGTTTTCACCTCTTATCCCAAAATAAATGTAAAAGGATTTCAAAGCTTCGGTACTTCTGTCTGAGCTGCACCTACTCTTTTTTTCTTTTATCGTACAACAAACTACCCAGTAAGCTTTTGTCTTTCTAGCTTTGGTGGTTATGAAGGTCACTGAAAAGGTATCTATCGCAATTTTGCAGTCGTCTGGAAATCTAAGTGTGTCAAATTTTCTAGGGGCTTGTAGCAATTGCTTGGCACACATGCATTAACTGAGCAAATCAAGTGTCTGTTTCACCCTCTTTTTTGCCCTCCCAGATTATATGGGGGCTTGCAGATACAGTAAGACTTCAAAGATTTTAGGATTACCTTTGTGCTGTACCACTTTCTTCTGGTGTTCCCCTATATGGGGGGTTAGCTACCACAAGCTGTGTCGTATATTCCTTAAGGTTCTTCATTATGTTTAAAACTTGGAAAAAGCTGAGATGCCAGAAAGCAATAAACTCGGACTGGTTCCTAACAGGTTAGCTGTTCATCTGGCAGCCTAATTGTTAAGAGACAGTGATGAACTGCTATCAAAGGGTAACATTTTGATTATTCACTTCAAGAGGACTAAGGGGACCTTGATCTTCTGGCATTTTGCCGATTATGTAGCAAATGGCTGATATGAGGAAGGGTTTGATGTCATCCGAAGTCGATGCCAATTGCTTAATGCACAGCTGTAGCTGAGCTGTATGTCAGTTCACAAAGCCAGTATGGCAGAAGACTTCATTACAACTTCATATACTTTTTGGGGACATACAGACATATGAAAGATGTATTTGAAACAAAACCTAGAATAGGATTAAGTAAGACTCATTTGGAAATATTCCACTGTATTACGGGTCCTGATCAGCAGACCCCTTGATTCCACTCTCAAAAGGATGACATTTTCTGGTCTGGATAATTTAGATAAACTAGGAATAGCCCAGCCTGCAGAAAAGGCTAAGGGATAGATAATCACTAAGGGCCAAATGCTAATCTTAGTCAGCAGTAGCACTCCCAGTGATATTAATGGTACCTGCATACAGCAGTAGGGACAGAGTGAGCCTGCTTTCAACAGAAACCTTCAGCTGCAGCCTGTGAGAATTTTGCTAGCCCTCAAATTTTTCTCGAAACAAGGGGAGTGGGATGTAGCTTGTTGCATGTTCTTGTTAGACATACTGGTCTTTTCAAGATGAAACTAAAGATATGAGGAAAACAAATCCAAGGAACTTTTGTTTGTCTTACTGAATCAATTGCATAGTCTGGCACAAGTAAGCGTTTACTGTAGGTTATTTTGCCGAGTTTAAAATCCTCTTGCTAGCTGCACCACATTTCCAGTGCCTTTCAGAGGGGATTCCTTCCTGTCAATCTTTGTTATAATATTTACTCAGGGGAAGCAGTGTGTTTTTCCACAGAGTGATTTGAATTCACTGCTTGCACAAATCCATGGAAGTCAGTGAAATTATGTTGCCAGCAAGGAAAATGGTCCCTTCATTCTTCACAAGGTTGAGAGAAAATTAGTCACAAGTAGGAGAACGTATGAGAAAGATCAGGGTGTGACCACTAAAGGTAGAGCCCACTTGACAGACCTGTCCATTTTTTTATTTCCTAAATTCCTTTGTTAGCACCATCTATGCTGCTATTAATGATGCTGTCTTTCTACATCTCTGTTTGCTCCTTATTAATTAATATTTACCTTCAGCTGTATCTTCCTGAAGGGTGGAAAGATGGATTTTTCATGCGTGTGGCTATCCTTCTGATTGTTCTATTCCAAGTTCAGTATTTGGACTAAATTAAGACATGCATGAGGACTGCAGGGATTCTTCAAACATGTTTGAGGGGAGAAATATGGCAGCTAAGCTGTCTGGCCTTTCTTAAAGTACTTCCAAACCAGTACTGGATACATCTGAAAAGCTGTATTCTTCATTCTCTCAAATTAAAAACAGGTAGCCTCTGAAACTAATGAGTAGAAGACTTCACATTGGCAACCACTGTGAAGATCTGTTTCCTCCTGCAGTGAAGATGCAGCTCTTTTTGAAGATCATTTTTTTAAAATTACCAGTAACAGATAATCAAGAAGATGATGCAGACCCTGGGTAAAGTGGCACCTTTAGTTACCTTCCCAGGTCCATCTTCAGAACCAAGGCTTTGCACTGTCATCTGTCAGTTGTCTTTAACTAAAATATCGGTTGGCTGTTCCCAGATAACCCAGGTTAATTCATTCATTCAACCAACCACCCCCGCCTAAACAGTACTAACATCCCAGTTGCACCTCCTACCAGAGAAGCACTGAGACACGAGCAAATAAAAGTAGGTCACTCAGCTGTCACAAGCATGAGAAAATAACTCTGCCAGCATAGAAAATGAGTGTGTTTGCATTTGTTTTTTACACTTTATTTTTCCATGCAAAGCAACAAATTAAAAAAAAAAACAATTGATGAGTAATGTGACCAACAAATTTCTTGAGATTTATTTAATATTTTAATGAGCTTTCTTAACTCGGAGAGAGAGAAAGAAAAGGCCCATTTTCACTAGATCTTTAGAGAAAACACAGAGTACTTCCAATGGAAAGTACCAATCTAGGAATTGTTCCCTGGAGTTCACTTAAGACGACTGGCTTGCACTGACACCACGGAATTTGTCTAGGGACACAATGATCGTGGTCAGAGAGGCTGATTTTGGTAAGGAAATGCTTTGGAATTCTTCTTTTGGAAAGCTAACTAGAGCTGGCTAAGTATTAATATCTATTTTAAATCAGAGTGTTATCAGATGTTATTAGAATTAATATGCTTGTTTTCATGTCATTGCCTTATCTCTTACTGATGGTTATTTCACATGATGTGCACGAATTTGTGAAAGGCTAGAACTGAAGTCCAGTGATCAGCCAAACAAAGTTTACAAAATAGAAAGTTGTATATACATGTATTATGAAGGCATGCCAGGACAACATTTGTGGTGTGGGTATGTGTATTGTGTTGGCTTTCAGTTTTGCTACAAATACATATTTCAGACACTGAAAAGCTGGAGAGTTCTCGAATTTCATTCAGCTCTCTGTAGACTGGGACAAGGTACAAGTCTAGGTTCCAGATTCACCAGAAAGAGGAGAGAAAAATACCCTTCCCAAATGTGACTGTATATTAAGCTCTTATGTGTCCTAACCACTGAGGTTAGTCTCTGCGGAGTGATGGGAAATGTGGGCTTGACACTCTTCAGGCCCAGCACTGAGCTATTTTACATCCTGGAGTTCTCTGATCATTGACTAGAAACTAGACGGGTGTTCTGGGGGTTACAAAGCTCTGCTGCAGAGACTGACTGCACCCTGAGCTTTGTCCTTGGAATCCCTTCTGTGCATTTGATATCCTGGCTTTCAGAAGGTCGCACGTGAAATCTGTGATAGAGTAGCGAATCAAACCACGGCCTACTGGCTTAAAATCCACTGAGTTACCCTCACTCCCCTGATCAGCATCTTTCTCTTCTTTGCACTATACGTGTAGAAGGTTTTTTTTTCTTTGAGGAAAAACTTCTTTTAAAAGCTACAAAGGTCATTTGTGATGTTTTTCCTTGTTTTTGTAAAATGCTAAAGCTAGAAGCTTTAAGAGTTGTCTGAGATTTAGCCACACTACAGCTACTATAACCATCAACTTCAAGGGCAAAGTCCTCTGCCACCACATGTATTTTCTGAGTTTATACATTATGGTACAGTTTCAAAAAATGTGATTACTTCTTTCCCCTTGTGACTCAGTACTTCTCATGATGAGGATGAGCAACTGCTCTTCTTATTGTTTAGATCAGTCGCATCCATTATTTACTGGATAATATTCAAGACCATTCTGACTTTTTCTGTTTGATTTTTTTTTTCCTATTGTGCCCATTACTACAGCATTTGAGCATTTACAAAACCCTCTTATATTCATTTCCATTACACTTGGATACGATGGGACTGATGGGGAAATAGGGACACAGGATGTCAGTAACCTCCAACTTTTGGGTGCTCTTTGAGATCCCCAAAGGCTGATTTTTTTCAGAGCACTTAGCAGTATAGAGCACTTCATTTGTTCCCAGCTCCCACTGAGTTCAGCTGCAGGTGTGAGGACTTAAGGTTTCAGCACATCAGGCTCCTGGGGCCCAAGTCAGACAAGGAACACACAATAAGCAGCCACCTGGCTGAAATTACTTAGCTTAATGTGGTGGGGTACTTGGTGGTAGAAGCTGATATCAGTCTAAGTCTGTATCCAACTGCCAGAGCTATGAGATCATCTTTTATTTTCCAGCAAATCCTTCCTCATGTAGCATGTGAGTCTTCCTAGAAATGAAGCAGGAGTTTTAAAGTTTCTATTGTTATACAGCACTGATTAACGGCAGGACATGTCTGCTTTTTTTTTTTAACCTGAATGAAGTAACTTGGAGTAGGGAGGAATAGTGTCTGGTCATGGCAGAGCTAGAATAAAGTCAGCAGCTTTGAAGGAGATAATCTGATGAAGCATAGGAACCCAAGAGATGCATCTTTTTTGTAGGAATTGCAGAGAAGAAGGGAGGAAAGAGGTCTGAAACTCATGTCTGCCTTCTTAATGCTGGTTTGCTTCCAGCACGTCTTTGTTAGAAATGTATTGCTTCTTCCTAATCTCTCTGCTTCCTGAGGGATGGAAACCCAAACGGGATATGGATTGGTCACGTCTGATATTGATACACAAGGAGCCCTGTTATGACTCCTGCTGTCCCACTCCATGTTTGCCCTGGACTCCAGAGACATCCCTGGCATCTTTTTCTTGTGGCTGCTGTTCTGCAGACTGTATGGTTTTTTGCCCATGCACCTTGAAAAAGCTTTAAGACACCCTAGTTTGCAGTCTTTCCTTGCTAGGAGCAATGAGAAAGCTTCCTTTTTTGGTCAGGGTTTAGCAATGCTTAGAGATGCAGGGCTCTGGAGACATTTACTAGACCTTTAATCATCTTCCCAGAGAGACAGGAAAGCAAAGGCCAGTGTTATATCAGCTTTTGCAATTCTCTGTTTTATTGGCTCTGTGTACAGCTGGTTCCTACCACGAAGTGCCTTAAGGAAAGATGGAAATGTTTCACTAAGGACAGTGAAACCTTCAGAGGCACTCAGAAAATTCACAATGGCACCCAGTTGTTGAAGTCCAGAAACTATCTCGGAGGAGGTGTTTTGTTCATTCCCTCTGTAGTAGTTTTAAGAAGATCTTGCTCTAGAAAGGATGGCTAGATACACAGACAGTCAGCCAGAGCACTGGTGAAGGGAGGAGAAGCAACTCCCTTTATAGGCAAAGGATTATGGATAAGAAAGGTCCCTATAAAATTTCTCATAACTGCCTTGGCATGTTGTCTACTTTCTCATGGTTTAATCTTCTGAGCTAAATGTAGGACACAGAAAACATACCCAGATGAGCTGAGAAGGCTATTTTTGTTTAAGATGGCTTAAAAAGACTATTCCGAATCACCATGCTCAGTTACAGCTGTTGTAAGAAGTCAGATCATGCAGCTTTTGCTTCAAGTATTACCTATATATCCCAAATACTCCTTCTGCAAAGATGTCAGTAGAACGAAGTCTGATGCTTCCTGGGGAAGGACTGTGTATACTGAAGAGGTTGTGTTGGTCACCCACTTTAAGAATATTCTTAGAGCTTTGAACTAATACTCGTTCAAGTGTCCACTTTTAAGTGGCGTATGAATAAGCTTCTTTGAGTTTTCTGTCTTCTTCTTAACTAGCAAGGGGCACTATGAGTCACCTCAGTATGCAGTTTGCAGACTTTGGTTATCAAAACAAAACAAAAAAATCAGACAGAAAGGTGAAAATACTGACTATGGTTCTGTGCCTTGAAATGTCTGGTTCCGAATGTCTAATGCCAGCCACATTGCATACCTCTATGATAATACTTTGCTGTCTGTTTCTTGGATTTTTTTATTCCTGGGCCTCTAAGCCAATGACTAACCCATCTCTTTCTTTAGTGTCTGGCTCTCATGGAGTTTTGACTCCTGTCTGGGAGAGCAATGATCAGTCACAATTATTTTAAGAGACAGTGGTGGCCATGGAAACTGCTTGGAAGGAAAAGACTCGAAGGGTGGGAGAGCAGAGCCCAAAGAGCTCTTCAGGGAACCTCTTTATTGTTGGGCTCACAACTGCCAGTCAATAGAAATCACAATGAGGCAAGATCAGACTAAAAACATTGTGCATTGTTCTAACAATGAAGCAATTAATCTGTTTAATAACTTACCAGTTACTGTGGCAGATTGTCTTGATGATAACCTTAAATCAAACTCACATTTGCTACAGATCTGCTTCAACTAAAATAGCAATTAACTTGGGGGCAGACTAGAGATGGCAATCAATGCTTTCAGCTGCATCTGTGGTTCATCATTTAGTAGCCTCAGACACTCTCTTGTTCAAAGGCAAGGCGACAGCAGCAAATCCAGGAAAGTATATTGCTGGCTTTGAGTCATGTAACATCAAACGTGCCGGACTAGTCGTGGAGACCGAAAGCTCTGCCTGTTTGCAGAAGGGGTAGATCATTAGCTATTTCTAACAGATTGCCCAGCCCAGGAGGCTCAGTTCCACGCTGGCCTAGAGGTAACCTGTTCTGTAGCACTTCATAAAAAATAATACTCTTTTCTGAGAGTGTTACTAAGGTGTTTGAGCACAATGTAGACCTTTGGTTTATTCCTGTTTAGCAAATAAATTGTTTTCAAGTACATAGTCTGTACGGTTACCTACAAGTGAAAACTGTATCTTACTACTTGTCCCTGTTGCAATCTATTCCTTCCACAAACAATACATATTTGTTAGAGATGATACTGTAATGGAGAATTTTGTCTCCAGAGAGCAGTTTCACAAGCACATACTGGCTTCCAAATCACAGTCACAATGTTTGCACAGCTGTTTTTATAACCAGGTATTCCAACCACATTTACTTGCAAAACCTTTCTAGTTTGGTTATGCTTATATTTCGATATTCAAAATATCCAGCTTCACAAGTGGTTTGACCTTTGGTGAAACCTGTAACTTCTAGATGCTGATTCAATTTAGAAGATGATGTGGTCTGGTAGAATACTTTCTGATTTCAGCTTAGTAAGGCTGATAATACCCATGACTTATCCGTGGCTTTGTTGTATGCGTCACATGGCTTCATCTCCATCTTTCCATGCAAAAGTATACTTCATGAGAAAAGAAGTAGGGTAGTCTTAGGGTGAAGACCTAACTAAAGCTTGTATCCTTTGTACCTTTGGGAAAATTGTTTCCATGTCAGCTTGATTTGTCTTTCACTCCTTCCTCCATCCTCTCTTTGTCTCCCCCTCTTTTTTTTTTGGTGTGGTTTTTTTTCATATTGAGCTCATTTGGTGCCTAAATGCAGGTATTTAACTGTCACATCTGTCGTATACTATCTGCTACAGTGAGGCTTGGTCTTAACTGAGTGTCTGTCTCCTGCTAAATACAGCCAATGCTGTAGAGCCTACAAAGGCTGAGTCTATAAATTCCAAGCAAGCTGACTGGGCAGATGCGTCTGATTCCCCAGAGACCTTGGGAGATGTTTGCCTTTTCATTATCTGCAAGATTTCTAACCTATTCTGTGTTCTTCGGTACACAAGGTTGTGAATAGCTGGAATAATCAGAATAAAACTCATTTCTAGGCAGAACTAAGTCACAGGGAGATATTACCCAACACGTTCCTTTGCGTAGGAGCTTGAATCCATTCCATTATTTTGTCAGCCAATATTTATGGTCTTCCAACCTCTTCCCCATGGCAGTTGGCTAAAGTTTGAAAGCAATTACAAGTCTGGGCTGATGTTTGTCAGTTTGTAGGAGGGAGTAACTAAGTGCTAACATTCAAAAATAATTCACTGTCTCTGCCTGAAAGAGTCTGTTGGGAGAAGACCCTTGTCTCTGGGTTAAATTGTTCATATAGTGTAAGTGCCAGAAATAGCTTGGGTGCAGTTCTGAGATGGAAAGAACCTATTTTGCCCAACTCCTGTCTCATGTTTTCTTCTTCTAGAGTCTTCCACAGAGATCCAGTTCTTCCCCATAAACTTCTACCTAACCTTAGATACAACCTTTTCTGAAATTGCAATCACAACATTGCATTCTGCGATAAGTCTCCAAACAACATCTTTGCCCAAGATGCCCCACAAGTGACCTTCACCCTCCCCACTAGGCAGACAGCAGTGTTCCTAAATTTATAACTGGGTTTCAGGTTGTGGGAAAAAAAGAAGACATTATCCTCACCTCTTCATTTAAGAAGTCATTTGGGCAACGTGTTTGAGACCCGTATCTGGTTTTGGATGGCTAGACAGATTGAAAGTGTATAAGAAACAATTCATAACTTTTATTCTACTGGACTTCCCATTTCACTTTTTAAAGTCACCTTTTCTTTCTCCCATCATTTCCTCTCCATAAGCAGATGCTACTGTATGATTGAAAGGAGGCATTTACTGCTTCACTGTACAAAGCAACACTGATCAATTCATGCCAAATGCCTCATTTCAGCAAGCCTTGAGATTGAAGCCCTCTCTTCTCCAAAGCACATGTCCAACTCATGTACTAGCAACAAAACATCTTTTGTCTCTCCTAACTTTTTATTCTTGAAATTAATATGAAACAAATAACCACACAACTCTCTCTCCTATCGTAATTCCCTATGACATCCACTGCTCATTTCTCACAAGCATTGGAGTGATTTCTGGGATGGAGACGGTCCTAAACTGGGGATCTGCATTCAGGATTTGATCATGGTTCTAGCTTAATTTTTAGTGCCTCTTTCCTATGATCTGGGATGCTGGCAGTGTGAGAACTAGTAGGTACCACTGCTGCTGCCTGCCCTTGTGAATTCCAAATTGCTCCTCTCTCTTATACCACTGCATCATGGTCCTGGGAAAGAAGCTAAGCATGATTGCAGGGTGGAAAAAAAATATTGAAAGAAAAACTGCATTGGTTTGAGGTTCAGTCTACAGTTGTAGTCCAAAGATGCCCTAGGACTGACTGTCTTTTATAGCAAGCTATTGAAGGGAACACTCACGCAGCAGTCTGGCAAACAGGGGAACCTTGAGATAGCCTGTGATAACCAGACCAAAAAATAAGGGAGTGGAGCCTATGGAAGCTGTCCTGGAAACATACAGTATAAAAATAACATATGATTTCAATAAGTTACTTCTCCTAGTGGCATTCTTTAAATGCCTCTTTATTCAGCACTATATACAGTGTGTTCTGTGCTCCACATGCTATACATAACTTATCCCACAGCCTGAAATAATCCTGAAAAAAAACTAAGTCCACAGAAACACTCCACAGATGCAAAACTTCAGCCTATAGATTAAGGGCTTAGCACCAAACAGCTAGGTCAGACCACCACGCCTGGAAGTTGCTAAGCACTTTAAGAAGTTTCATGTTATCTCCTAGTGTGTCTCCAGCCCTGTTACGTCATCCCTTCAGCTTCACATCTGGACCCCAGAGCACCTCTGGATGCCTATTTGCATACTACTGAGAAACACATCTTTCAGAGCTTTAGTGAGAACTACTGCAGTAGACTTTAAGTGTGGAGCTGGTATTTTATGGTGGAACTGACAATAACTTTACACGTTTTTTGAGGTTTTTCTAGTCTAGGCAATTTTTTTGTTGATGACTGATGGATGCTGTAGGGTCTTTTTTGGGAATGAAGAACTACAGTCTCAGAGCACCCACCGGAGTAAGCAGGGGAATCCTTGTCTGCTTGTGAGCCCCAAACCTGCCATCTTCTATGCTCTCTTTCTTCCTGCTCACACACAAGGGCTAACCCCCCCCAGCAGCCAGTGTGCGTTTCAGGTAGGGAATAGCATGGACAAGAGATGACGTCACATTTTTCAGTCCTTCACAGAGCTTTTAAACGGCTGGAAGACTGTATGAGTAATGAATTGTTAAAAATGGTTCATGTCAAGAGGTCGGTGCTGCTGCAGGATGTGCCAGTGACTCAAAGAAAAGGCAAATGCCTTCTTTCTCTGAGCAAGCAGTGACTCACTAACATCTGCCTTTTTCTATTTATACGTGTGAATTCTCTCATTGACTTGCAGATTTTCCTGTCCGATTCTTTTACAGTAAGACTGTTACTATTTTAGTCCTTCTATAGGCAACTTTTTCCACTGCCCTCTTCCACTTCTTCCTTGGGAAGGAGTTGCTGCTGAAACTCCATTTCGCAAGGACTGTGGGTCTCAGAAGCCAGCTCGTCTGGAACCGGTGGCGTTATCAGATCCTTCAGCACCAAAGTGCAAAGCATTTCACGGAAAGTTTTTCTTAGAGGCTTATGGAATGTGGTACTTCTGAGAGAGGTAGATCTGAAGTGATTGAGAGCTCCTATACAACCGCTCTCCTGTCTCTCATTGGAAGGAGATTTCCCTGTCATCACACCCTTCTCCACGCTGCCAGGCTGTCTGACCCAGTGTGCTGCTGATTTTGTCAGTTTGGTCAGATCTATCTTTAGCTTCCACCTCTGCAGAAATCGGTTGGTTTTCATGTTTCTTCAAAACATTCTGAATCAAATTATAGCCTGCAAGTTTTGGTTTGCGCTCTTAGCTGCCAGCAGGGTGCTGGTGGATTTCTTTAATGACAGTCTTGGGTACGTGCAGTTGTGCTGTGGCGTTCTCTGCTTCCAAGAAATGCTGTGTGTAGGTGCTGGCAATGTCTCCGAGGTGAGGATAGGCTGACAAGGCAGTGTCCCTCCTCTTCCTCTGTGCCACTGTGGCCCAAAGTATGCTGGGCAGTTCTTGGAAAGAGAGCAACTCAAAGCCTGGGCAGTGGTGTGAGACACGCTCTTTAGGGCAGTTTCAGAATAAGATGATTCATTTAGGCTTGTTCAGTGATAACGTTTGTCATGAAATGGGCAAAAAGGGTTTAAAGGGCAAAACTGAAGCTTTAACTGTCATCTCTCTGATGTACAAACGATCCCAGTCTTTGAATCCCCAGCACTTTCAGGACTCTAAGCTCCATCCAACTAAACTTTTCCAGACTCTTACACTCCTTCCTTCTTGTCTTGGTTGACTTTGGCCAGAACTTCTCTGCACTCCCAGTTCATTCAATTCAGACCCAAGTCTGAAGCTAGAGCTGTAAATGTTTTCTTAGAGATGCTTACATTTGTGACCACAACAGGGAAATCATGACCGCCATTTAAATAATATGAATCTGACTATTCATGTCCATGGTTTTAGACACCACAATATAGTAAAGCCTTGGACGGGTGGTGGGCAGGGAGTGATCGTGAAGAAAGGGAGGGCACAAAAGTCACACCAGGAGAAGAGCTTAAGCACATCCCCTCCAACCACTTTTTGGTTATTTTCCCAATAAAAGGACAGATTTGTTCATTTTTGTTCTTGGTTTGGGAATCATTAATCAGTTTTACCCTTAAAACTGATATTAAAGGCAACTAGAGCGTCATCTTTTTTTTTATGGTTCAGAAATCAAGGAGTATAGAGATTAGTTTAGGTTTGAACAAAACAGTGTTGAAACCCAATTGAAATACTTTGATTAGAAACACTTTATCACATTTTAGCAGATTTTAAGAACAGTCCTCCATTAATGGAATTTTCCTTTTAACACTTGGTGCATGTGATTTTAAAATTATGTTGGAATTGCATTTTTTGCTGACCAACACAAGTGAAGACATGACCCTGTTTTCCTCCTGCAGATCACAATGTGTAGTCATGCTGCCCAGTGTTGCAGGCTTTCTAATGGATGCTTTTTATCGATGTTGTCCCCCAAGCCAGGGGATGTCCCTGCTCTTCCCAGAACAGAGCTCTCATTTCGTACATGACAAAAGGAAAATGCTACAGGACAGAAGACCCTGTCTGTTCCCTGCTGCTGAAGAGCAGCACATTGAGTTAAAATAGATACAAGTATTGTACAAAATGGGATGTGATTTTTATTTTATTTTTTTTTTTCCTGCTCTGCTTTTTATGCCACCTTTCTGTAGCAGTGAAAACTGATAACATGAAACACATTGACTGTCAGGTGACACTGCTGCTGTGTCAGGGAAGCTCCCAAACAGCGGGCTGCTGGGCTGCCTTTTCCTCTCCTTTCCAGATTTTCCCAGGGAGATTGTCCTACAGGAGCAGACAGGAGACAGCTTCATTATCTGTGAATCAGCAGTCTCTGGTGATCTCATAGTGGATGCATAAAAGTGCAAATTTCAGCATTTTTCAAACCTCAGGTTCCTTCAGATCTAACAAGTGTGCTTCTACCAACCGCAATGGAGTAGGAACTGAAAATTTTCCATGCACTCTCCCGGAGCCAAGGAGTTCTTGGTCCCTGCTCCTCATGCAGATGTCCCCTGTCTGGTGAGAACTATTGTGTTACAGTACCACCTGCGCTTGTCTTCTAAACAGAGCTTTTGCAATCTGTTTGGACTACCCTTAGGTTGAAGGCCAGACACTCTGTTAAAAACGATGTAATTTGCTAACTGTCAATAGCTTTACTCCCTCAGCTGCTGTAAGTTGGTGCAGCTCCATAAAGGTCAGTGGGTCTATATGAACGGACACCAGCTGGGTTTATGATGCAGAGTTTCTCTTTCTGCAGCAGCCTGCTTTCACAGAGATGAGGGCACAGGCAGTTTCATGGGGTTTGCAGGGCAAGCACAAAGGAAGGAGGCAAAAGGAGATGAGTTTTTAACGGTCTTTGTGCAAAATAGCTTTTTCAGTTGGTGCTTTTTCAGAGAGCCTAATGAAGAGGTACCGCAGGATGAGACCATCGCGTGCTGCAGGGTGGGACTGAGAGAACTGCGTGGTGCAAACCGTGCTCCTGAGCATGAGACTGGTCCCACGATGAGAGAGGGGCTGTTTCACTGCCCTGCCAGCTCCCTCTTGCTGGCTCTGCTTGTGCTTTCATGCACATTGCAGGCCTACTGTGAGGAGGACCACACTGTTTTTTTGTGAAAAGCAAGATAGTAACTTCCATGAAGTGCATAATTTTACACCAGTCTAGGAGGCAGAATCTGACCCATAATTTCCAGGGAAAAGGAATAACTTAAACTGTGGTTCAGACTGTCATAACTCTTTCTTTCCTCTTACATAATGTTCTAGGCAAATTATAAAGTCATTTTAGAGATGTCACTCGGTGATTCAACCCGCTTTCAGAAGCAGTTGCATCCATAAGAGAGGAATGAGGGTAGGGCACTGCAAACCTATGTGATCTAAAAGGCATATTTTCCAAATGTTTCTTGATGCAAAGCTGTGACTGGCCGTTGTTCAGTGAGACTTTAGCCCAGCTATCGAATTTAGTTGTATCTGCACAGCAGCATTAAGGCCTGTGGGGAAGGAATCCAGGAGCACCAGCAGTCTGCAGGGTGGAGACCTCCAGGAGAGGCCTCCAGTGATCCCAGCCACACATGAATGGGAATGCACAAGCTGCTTGGCAGGGTAACACTTATTACGAAAGTTCAATTAACCTTGTTGCCGCTCACCTATGTTAAACACATAATGAAGATATGTCTGTACAGATGACAGTATTTTCATATTCCTGATGCAAAAAGTCTTCTGAAAGATCCTTACAGGCCATATTGTGGTCTAGAGGCTTCTTCCTGGTCTCTGCAGCCTTTGCCTCTCACCACTGACAGATGTTCCTCTGTGCCAAGCTTGGTGTCCATGTCCAAACATTGCTGTTGAATATGGCAAATGTCCCATGTGATATACCTTGCACTGCAGTCCTATGCCACTTTCATAAACTTTATTGCCCGGATATTTTGATCAGCAGTGACTTTCACTTTTTATCATAAATGAAAGCATTCTTGCTATTCAGCATAGAGTCTCAGCTACTGACTATTCTTAATATTTCATCCTGCTTACTTCTTGTTAGAACGATTACAAACCACTTGCAAAGCTGTTGGAAATGCCTGAGAACACCATGGCTGCAGTACAGCTACAGGTTTGGTTTTTTTTAAGTCTTTTAACACTCCTCATCTGCGTCTAATGATATATCCGCAGGATGCTGCCCATACAGCTGAAGTTTTGCAGTGGCCCATGGATGTTCCTGCTGTGCTTTGGACCACTTGAGCCACTGCTCACAGCTGGCTCTGTGCTGAGGTGGATCAGGAAGGATTTGAGGGGTCTGTTTTGGTGACCAGCTGGTGGAGCCAGCCCTGAGGAGCAGACAGCAGTTAGCACTCCAGCTGTTTGAAGTAATGTAAGGCCATCCTTTCTGAGCTAGTTTTTGGTGGATATATGCCAAAATCTCTCCCTAAAGCCCACCGGTGGTATTGGCACCGTTCACCAACAGAGGAGTTGCAGAAAAGAGCACTCGCAGCTTGAGCTCGCTTTGCCTTAGCTCTCCCAGATGGCTAAAACATGGTGTTGAAGCGGGACTGAGATATGCCGAAGAACTGCCACTGCTGCACACGTTGTGTGCGTAAAAGCAAGCTCCTGTCTCCTTACTCAGCAGTCCTAATGGCGCTAGGTTCTATCCTGCTCTTTTCATCGTCCTCTACCTGACATGTGAAAAGTGAGGGTCCTCCCGCTGCGATTCACTTCTCTCTGGGGTGGAAGATGGAATATGCTCTTCGAAACCTTCAGTAGTACACACAATTTGCAGTAAGGAGCAAACAGATTACCTTGTACAGCCAGGAATTCATAAAACTTGAGTGGGATAAAAATATCGTATTAGACTTAAACATCTCTGAATTCTGACGGTATGGTGGAGTTTGATTTCTGTAAACTCAGATAAATGTTTGGTGTTAGTGATACAGGGAGGTCAAAACCTCAGCCCATGACACTCTGCAGGCATCAGCTGTAGCCATATGGATCACTCTTTTTGTCCCAGAGTGTGGTTATAATTTACTTGAACACTCATGAAAAGAGATACACCTGCTTTTCCTGGACTCCTCTCAACGACTTGGTGCGTATGTGAAAATACATCTCCCATCTGCTGACTTCCAATTGAAGTTTAATTCTGTTATTTAAGATCTCCATTTCAAACTCACAGAATAGGAAAAAGATCTGCTTCATAACTAAATTTTCAGTAAGCGGTTCTGAGGAAGGAAAGTTAAAGAAATCCCAAAGAAATTGCTCGGTTATTCCCAGCAAGGAATGCTGGATGTGGCCACTTCATCCCTGGGCTCACCCTCGTACACATTGCTGTGTTGAAATCAAGACATACTTAAACTTCCAAAGTGAACTAATTTATCTACTGCTCTGAATTACTTGTTTTGCTTTAGGAAATATGACAGCATTATCCAAAAATGTTCTCTTCTGAGTTGACTACAGAGATGAGTTGCTGGAAGGCATCAAACATTTACAGCTCCAAAGGGAGAGAGTTTATGCACGGTAATAAACTGCAAATGCTTCAGGTATTGCACACTTCTGACAGAGAAGGCAGGCATTTATGATCTATAAACAACTTAAATGAGAAGTTTGTACAGGGAGGATATGGTGGACCAAGTTTTTGCCTGGTGTAAAGCAGTGTCTTTTTCCTTGACATTCTTAGTGCAAGTTGTTCATGGTGGCTGAGGGTCTGGTTCAAGGGCAGCCAGTGAGCAGACTGTAGCAGGTACAGGGATTCCGTCTAGAAAAACGGGATCTGTGTTTATACAAATCTTTTACAAATGTTTTCAAGCATTTCTGAGGAGACAAAATGATGCTGGAAAATTCACGATCTTTTTTTTTATTATTTACTTTTTCAATTCTTGGATTTTCCACATGTCCAAATAGGCTGATTGATTCTCAAACGTAACTTAAACTATTCTAACTGCAGCAGTGGGAAGAACCTGAGAAGTTACAGATACCCGCAAGAGAACTAAAAGGGCATCATCAATCAAGTGAGGCAGTTAATGGCAAATTAAACATGGAAAAAGCATGAAATTAATTTAAAAATTGTTGGCTCTGATTTTAAGAATATTTTGTACTAGATAGCTTCTCTGCTAAATGTCCAAATATACTTGGACCTGAAGTGTTCCTAGATACTAGCCAAACTGCCACAATCTTTTTCGGTTTCCATGATCCATCTCCTTTGCAGCTAATCTAGCATGTACTACTTACTTTATTGACAGTTCCGTCACCTTTGGAGTACAGCTCTGTGGTTACCATGTGTGCACATTTTTAACATTCAGCAAAAGCACTGAGGCTTGATAAAATGCAGGAGGAGACACTTTTAATAAGATGCTGAATTGAGGTATGTCGCTGTCAAGGCAACATAAAAACAGATGTTAAGATTTCTCTGTTCCTTTCTAAAATCCTGAACCATGGCATATTAACCAGGAAACATTTTTTTCTTTCAGTGGAAAAAAAAGATAAACCCAAAAATTGATTAAAAGACAACTTGTTTAGCTAATTGACTATGAAAATAGAGATAGGACAAAGTAATAAAACTAGGTGAAATCTTTCAAATATGAAGCAAAAGTATAAAATAGGAAGTTATCGATTCAGTGATCTAAAACAGGCTGGTGTCTACAGCTTCCACTCTTCTCTGTGTGGTGATCTAGTCCGAGGCTAAAGGTAGCCAAGCTTAGTTTAGCTCACCATAGATATTTTTTTAAAACTTGGCTAGACTCCGAATGTCATGTATAGACAAATCAAGATCTGATAGCCAAGACCATGCAGACTGCTTAACGCTAGTCGTATTAAACTTATCTGCCCATGTCACTTGTCTGTCACCCTGTCCCTGGTGAGAAAACCATTGCATAAGCTGCATTTTGTTATATGCTGTTGCTGGAATGCAGGCTATGAAATGTTGCAGGTCACATTGTGTTTGCACATGATTCAAGTGTCCAGGGTATCTGAAAAATTCATTTAGTTCTTCTCTGTTTGGAAGGTTTTAAAACTCATTTGGCACTTCTGTTTGGAAGGTTTCTAAGTCACTGTAAACTAAGCACAGGCTGACAGACGTCTCTCCCTTCAGTCTTTCTTTCACTCTTGCGCAGTCTGCCCATCCAGCTGATAAAGGTGTTTGCCTCTTCTGAGGTCAAGAGAGATGCTAGACAGAGGTCCTGGGGTTGCTCTGAAACCCGCAGTAGGATGCTCTGTGCAGGAAGACTAAACGGAATGATTACACTGAGAATGTGGCCTTTCACCCAGCAGCAACTTTTCAAATGTCTGTTTTTAAGTCTAGCTGTTTTCTAGCAAAATAGCATTGAAAACTCAGGGGGTCTGTGAGCAAATGCATTTCATTGCTAGAGTGGAACAGGAACTCAAGGCACAGCTCCTTGGTCCTTAGGGATGACAAGTCAAAACCCAGATTCTCTGCCATTGCTCACAGTTAAAGTTGTAGGCTCAGCTTAACTCTGACAAGTCTGCTCTCTCCACGGTCTGGCAAGGCACAGGACTGGTGGGGACCGATTGGTCTTTGAGTCTGAATAAACCACAAAGTATCTCCCAAAGCCATGAAACATAAATCATGTAGGTAAAGACTAAGTCATAACCAGACCATGGCATAGGAGAGAGCACAAGGGAGTAAGGACAAGGGCCCTAATGCTTCAGGGAATTTGTCAGATAAAACCTCTCTGTAGCCCCAAGGCTTGGCTTTGTCCCATGCCACTGAACAGAGTAAAATAATCTCAGTACTCCCTCTCTAATATTCGAGTGAAAAAATAATCCTTTCTGCCTCCAACTCTGGTCGTAGGCACCTCAGGGGTGCAAATGAGGCCAAGCGTACTGGTATGTACGCTGTACAGCCTGGCTCTAGGTGTTGCTGGCTCCAGCAGTGCAGAGAAAGGGTGAGTTCCATATAAAGCAGAAGGGACATGCTTCCTAGCTGCATTATACACCTAGCAGAAGAACAAAAGTGTGAGGTTCATACGGTATAATCCTGATGGAGACAAACACATCCCACCCCCTTGGAAGTATACAACTCATATTGAGCTCATGTAGGAGTTGAGGCAGCATCAAAGTTCAAATCCGGACCTGAAATACTGCTCAGTCTTCAGCACACTTTTAAATCACTTGGTGCTTTGGGGCTGGATTGAGGCAGCACTTAGAGAAAAATGGACCAGACACCAGATTCTGGTCCTTGTAAGTCACTCGGCACACCGTTCCCTACCGCTGTGACAGCCCATCCTTTAGCTGCCACCTAAGTCTCTCCTTCAGCACAGTGGTTTCAATTCACACTACTGGTGCTGTAGAAAATGCATTCAAACATGAAGGCAATGATTTATTTTCCTTCATTCAGTTTTGTTTCACTGGTTTTATTGGTGCCGAGCAGAACCAACCCTTTGAACTCTTTATTTAAAAACCTTTTTATTGTGACTGTCGGGTGTCCCCTCCAGAGCTGACCACCAAGCACCGCTCATGGTCAGGCTTGCCAAAATGCTCTGAGAAACTGCTCTTCCCGTTCCCCACTCCCACACTGCCTTTTGTGGATCGCTATTTAGAGATCTGGGTAGAAGAACAGATGGAATAAATTGTCTGGTGGTAGCCAAGTGACTGAACCACTTCTGGGAAATGCTACATCTCTCTTTCTGTTGGATTTATATGAGAGATGCCCAGAAGTCACTCTTGTGTCAGGAGTGTCAGGAGCAATTTTCTTTGCAACGCGCTGTAAATCTCCGAGTCTGTTCTGCTTCCGGGAAGGCTCCCCAGCAGAGACGCCTGGAGCCCGCTCATGGGGAATTTCCAGCCAGCCCAGGGCTCTCCTCTAAACCATCATCCGTGTTGTTAGAGCATCGAGGAATGAGGCCAAAACCACCATCTATATATCACCGCTGCGGATGTGGCATATAAGCAGGGGAAAAGGGGGAGGCACACATTAAATCTTACAAGTACCATTTTGTTTTCCCTTCCTCCTTCTCTTCCACTCTCCTCCTTCCAACCCCCTGCTTTTTTCAGTAGCTGATGGGGGTGGTAAAATTCCAGGGGGCCAAGACAAACTGTTAAATGTTGTGATTTCTAATGGTTCCTCTTGAAAATTGCTGACAGATGCTGGTCCTGAGATCAGAACAGCAGAGGCTGCCAGCGGGAGGCATGGGGCCAGCCATTGATTCCCTTTTTTAATAGTGAAATCTAAATCTGTTGTAACTCTCCAGGCAGAGACTATGCACCACTTTTGTCGAAGCTTCTCCTTGTCCCACCGTCTTCCCTCCTTTATTCTGATTCCCTTTCCCACTTCCCCAGATTTTAACCTTTATTTTTCATTTCATAATTTTAATTCATAGCTTTTCTGTCTTTTTTTTTTTTAGCTTTTTTTCTCCCCTGTTTCTTTTTGCTGTCTAGCTATTGGGCTCTATGGATGTTTGCCCAGCTACAACTTAGAAAAGTGCAGGAATTTGACTGATGCAGCAAGTTTCTCTTCTTTTTGGAGCCTCTAATTCATAAGACAGCCTATTTGTGTCTCAAAATAATAGATGGCTAGAGTCGAAGAGGGAGATGGGATGGGGTCTTGTTTCGTATTGAGGTCAGCTGGGGTCTTGCAGAAGGAGACGGAGGTAAGCTGCCAGCTTAGGGAAGGAATGCGTCTTGATTCCAGCCAGACGTGCAGCTCTATTTGTGCACACTGTGGCCGCACTATTGCTGCATCTATAATGTGCCCCGGCACCTGGTGTAGCAGTCTGGGCTTTTTCCTCACTTAATACTGGCTGCTTGTGACAGAATATCCTTAACTGGAAGTTTTGCAAAAGAAGAGATTATGCATGGTTTCAGTTTTGCTGGTAGAGCTTGGAAAAGCACTGACACAGTCCCAAACATTGTCATGAGTTTAAGAAACAATAGCAGGATGTGGAGGAGGGGAAGTATTTGTCCCTAGAAAGGTTAACAAAATTTGGGTGGAATTGGAAACTGCTATACTCCAAGGCACAAATTTCTGCCAGCACGCAGGGTTAAGTCTCCCATTTACCTTTCTAAGAATTGCTGTGAGTGTGGGGGCAGTCCAGGTGCGGGGATGAGTACCTGGGAGCTGGGTCTGAGGTCCCCAGTTTCAAGTAAATACACATGCACAGCTGGGTGAGCAATCCTGCTTTCTTTGGTTACTTCCTTGTAAGTGTGCTACAGCCACAAGTTGTGGTGTAGGATATTATACGGAGTGATGGGGGAAACATCTTCACTAGGAAGACAGCGCAGCACTGAGCAGGTTACCAGAGAGGCGGCACCATCGCTATCCCCAGGGGCTCTTTGCCTTGGCTGCCTTGATCTAGTGCTGGCAATAGTCCAATAGCCGAGTGGGAGATTGGACTAGAAACCTCCAGAAATCCTTTCCAACCACCACTTCTGTGTTTCTGTGATGTGCAGATGCCAGTTGGCGAGGGCAGGATGTAAACACAAGCAGGCAGAGCTCTTTCTCTGGAAATATTCACAGCTGAGATACCCCGATGAGGCATATCCCTGTTCCAACAACCTGATTGCAAAAATAGCAACGGCTATTCCTTGCCTCTTATCTTCAACAGCAGTGTCAATAGACATTGAGATAGCATCACAGAGTTGCTCTGGGCCAGAAAGTATGACCCATTCAGAGCTGTGCTGCTTAACCAAGCCTTCTTTTCACCAGTGTAGCAATTGATGCACGGAAAGCCATTTTATCCCTTTTCCTGCCTGCAAGGGACACCAGTATATCTCCTCATGCTTATCCAACAAGCAAATGTTGGAGACTGAGGTCTGCCAGAGATGTGAATCCCCAGCTTCCTGGCTGGCAGCATTAATGGTCATGCATGCAGAGTGTTTTGCTGTCTCATTAGCAGCTGTCAGCACCACTAAGGGAATGCCTCTCACTCTGACCAGTGGCCACGGGAGATTAATGTGTGTGATCCTAGAGGAATTGTTTCTTCTGGCTGCTGATGTGGCACAATTAGCACCTTCATCTCTAAGCTGGTACTTGGTTCTTTATTAATAAAACGATTGTCGAGGATTTCCTTCCAGAGAGTTGGGGGAGTGCCATGTCAGAGCAGCAGTGATGATAGACCAGCTGAGCAGAGGCACAGCCTGGGAGCCATGCAGATATCGCATTGCTCATGTCACCACCTCATTACTGTTGTTGGTTTTTATGGCACCATAAACATTGGACTGCACTGTTTTCCTGCCATTGCAGACAGTGAAACGAGGGAGCTATCAGCACCTCTGAGGAGGCACTCCACATGATGCAGGAGTGAGTTCAGTGCCTACACAAAGGACACCATAAAAGCAGTCTAGGGGAAGTGTGAGCACAGGCATCCATAGGATAGGCTATGCACCCTCTCCTGAGGCTGGAGGATTATAACAAAATTTGAGAAGAAAGCTTCATCTCCAAAAATGGGGATGTACAGCACTTCTGTCCTTTTGTCGTGTGGCTCCAAAGCCTAAGAGGTAGCCACGCTGTCTGGTGTCTCCTGTTGTTGGAGGGCACTGTGAAGTGTGGAAATGTATCATCTACACCATCGCTAGAGTGGAAGGCAAGTTCTTCTGCATTTTTAACAAGGAAGGTCTGAAAGGTGAATCAGCTACATATGGGCATCCCCATAACTAGTTAAATGAAGAAATTCAGGCAACTGACTCACTGACCTGCATTCATTTTCACTGCGGTCTTCAAACACTCAACAGCAGAGGAGAGCCTGCTTGAAGCTGCAGCCATTCCTGGACCATGAGCTATCTCCAGTGCAGTGTAGTCCTCTCCTGGCTTCATGGGGACTATGTTTGTTCTGTCATGTAACGCAAAAGAGCCGGAACCATGGTGTATGCTCTAGGTGAGTGTTGTTTGTTCTTCAGTGCTTTGCTTGACTGCAGCAGGCGTGGGTATGGTGCTGGTCTTTATCTTCTGTGGAAGATACAACTGAGATCACAGTGCAGACTGCAGCAGTCGCAGATATTTCATTCAAAAACAGTAGGAATTACATTGCTTCAACCCACAGGCGCCTAACCACAGATGGGCAGTTAATACCAACTGTCGGAAACATGATTTGAGTCTTCCAACTCTTAAAATCCAAGCGCTACTCACAGATTAAAAGCACTAGCCTTGCCTGTAAGAACTCTGAAAAAATATCAGTCAGGTCATTTAATTCAGTAAGGAACAGCAGGGAAATAGCACGTATATACAAAGAAACTCATTACACTATTTGATATGCTTGGCAAAATACAGGGCATATATAATTGTGGTTTTTATTGCTGAGTTCACTGCCCGATCATAACAAATAAATAATGTTAGAGGAAGTACAGTATATATATCTGGGTATATATTTCTATAAATCTCTCTGTTATAATTGCTATTTATTGTTTGTAGTGTAGTAACACCTAAATCCCATCAGAAATTGCAGCTCTATTTTAGGCACTGTGCCCACCCAGAGTGTCTAACACAGCCTTTGCCTTGACACGCAACCTTAAACAGCAGAGCCTTAAGACCTGAGGTGTGCTTGGAATGGGAGAATGAATATCATCCATTTGCCTTGGGTATTAGGGCAGTGATCTCTCTGCTGGGAACGCTCCTTGTGAGGGCACCAAACCAATCGCATGTTCTGCAGAGAGGTGTTCGTGCCCGGCTGTGGGATGTAGGATATGAATGTGCACAGTTGCCAGAGAGAGCTATAGTTCTCACAGTGGCTAGAGATGATACAAGCTTCAGATCCTCCTCGAATTCGCTGTGTACAAACTGGAGAATGAAAAAAGGAGAAAATATAACACTGAAAAGCAAGAGCCTTCGTGTGACAAAGATGAAGTAAATATGAAGTCAGTGGGGTTTTTTACATTCCTACTGATCTGGTACTTTGCCAAGATCTGTGCAGACTTTACAAACTCCACCTAGGGAACTCATACAGGAGGAGGAAGATAATGGTGTCTTTTCTTCGAAGTGTTTTGTTTTCTGCCTGGAGACACTCCCATGCAGAAGCAAGCTGCAATGGGAAGGAGATGGGGAACAAACAGAGGTCCAGAATACATAAATAACCATCACAGGGCCTCTACAGAGCCAAATGACTTTGCACGTGGGAAGAACTAAGTGGGGTGAAAAAAGAAAGCTATAGGTTAAATCCCCGGAGACTGTCTGTGCTAGAAAATGACTCATTATTAACAACTCTTGTCAAAAATAAGTCCTTTCCCCCTCACACGGGATTGAAAACACATTGGCTACTAGAGCAGATAGAGACAAAATGTTTTCAGTACCTATTATAGAAAATGTATGAGACCCCTGAGCAGCAGATTTCTGTTAAAGAAGGTGGGAAAGGTTTGGCTTTTTCTACCCTAGCAATCAGGTAGCTATCCAGGCAGAGGGTACTGAGAAAGAACTCCTCACTCACATCTGTTGCCAGCTGCGCATCAGAGCCACTGATGACTCCACGCTCAAATTCCTCTTGTGCACCAAACCAGGATCTGCACGGAGGTCCCAGATCATTCAGGTGAGAAACGGCATGAGTGAGATCAGCATCTGACTCCTGCTGTCTGCCTTGGCCCATGTTTTCTGCAACCATAGAAAAGTGCATACAAGTCCGTGCCCCAGAGGTAGAGCCGTGAGCATGTGCTAATTTGTGTCTAGACAGCCTGCCCTCCCCTCTCCCTCAGGTTTCCCACGTGCTAACACGCTGCCTTTTATGCACCGTTCCAGATGGAAGAGGAAGTGTTGAAATTCGGACCCAAGGAAATGGTGTTAATGTCACTGATACCCCAATTATGTCACTGGATGGCTGCATCGCTTCGGTGCCCTGCAATAAACCGCATTTCTTGTCTTCCTCAGGGGCCTGTTCGGGCACAGTCTAGAGCGTTTCTAGCCTATGGGCTTGGGTTTCTTCACACTGAAGTGCAGGAAGGCTGAGCAGGGTCGAGACTTGGTCCCGTCATGGAGTTGGAGCGTTGCCAATACTTACACCCAGACCTGGGAGCCAGGAAGCATTCCTGGGTCCTGCAGTATTGCCTGGCTTATTAATTACGGCCTCATAAACCTGGTTACATCAAACACCTTCCTAGTTCACACTTGCATCATGGTGAGATTATCAAAAAATCAAGAGTAGGGATATGAGAGGACTTTGTCAGCCTTTTGGATTTCAGAACTGGAGGCAGAACAGTTTATACTGAGCTTGCAGAAATGCAGTCTGTGTGGTCCAACTTGGCTTTGTTGCCGAGGGAATTTTTGAAATTGGAAATACCAAAATGAATAATTAAATATTGAAAGATAACATTTAAAAAGTAAACAAAATAAAGGCAGAAAAAAGTTTTAAATACAAAGTTCTGTTTCCACTCTTTTTAATGGTAATCTCATGGAAACACTGTGGCTAATAATCTGCATTTAATTTAACACATATTTTTATTAGTAACCTAAAATCATGCAGACATCCTCAGATTGTTACCTTCCTTTTCTGGTTGCTATTGTAAAAGTTTCAGAGCTAGCAAAGGCAGTTATTTCACTGGTCGTGGTGCTTGGGAAGAGTCTGTTCAAGTCTAGGTTTAACTGGAGGCTTCTTAGGTGACCTCAGCAAATGCTCAGATGGTATTTCAGTGCGTAGCTGTGATTGATTTCCATGGAAATGAGGTGCCTAAATTCCTTGCCAGACGGCAGCTTTCAGGACAGGATGATGACTGCAGTGCTGTGACGCGAGAGCTAGCTGAGGAAACCTTTGTGGGTTCCCTTTCCCTGCAGGCTGCACATCAGCCAACGCAGCAACTTCTTGCTGTGCCTTAGCCCTTAGATTGGCCGTTTCTCTGTTTCCTAGTGGCACAATGAAGATTCCGGTATTTTTTCCTCAAAGGAGTGAAGATGAGTACATTTGTGTTCGTAGACTTGATCTAAGTTAGAAAAATGCTGGAATATACGAAAACCGTCAGTAATATAATGCTAAAGTGGAAGTCTGTATGACTGTATTTTGTGTGACTTTTTGATCAGTTCATGGTAACAAGGTGTTAGAAGCTGGGGCCACGTGTTCACCTATAGAGAAAAGTGTTCCTTGTTAATTATTACTCTTTTGATAAAGGTTATCAATCAGAGCTGCCCAGCACCTTTTGGAAATGTATGAACAATTCCCTTATACGATGGCAAAACAAAAAATCGATTTCTTCTGGTTGCTATTTTCCTTCTGCATCTTGTTCTGTGCTCTGTTGGTAAAGGTTTCACGAGACTGAGTGCTGCCCTCAGGAACCAGCCACAACCCCAGGGCAGGCGGCAGCAGGCTCGGGTTTGGGTAGTTTGGCTTTTCTTGACTTACTGGTTCCAGTCAGCCGCTCGGGGAGGCAGCAGCCACGGGTGACCCCAGGCAGGGGGGACTTCGGGGGGGGTCTGGAGGTTCCTCACTGGTGGAGCCAGAGAAGATAAAACCAAGGCAGAACTAAATGCAGAGCTCAAAGGAGCAGAAAGTGAGTGTGGGGTAAAACCGTGCCATGGGGGAGGTTTGCTTGTCATTTCTGGAACAAAGCAGCTCGGACTGGAAGGCAGTCAGAGGTGTGCATCAGGCATAGCAGGCAATGGTCATATCCTCTGCGACCACACACAGTAGTAGATCGGGGTGGGTGAATAGCTATTTTCAGATCTAGAGACAGTTTGTCCTTCTTGCAGCACAGGCAGAACTTCAGTCTGTCTGAAACAGGCCTAGTTTGCTGAATCGCTGAAGAAACCGGCTTAAAATCTTGTGATTCCTCTGCTAGACGCAGGCGGGAGCTGCTGACCATCCTCCGTGTGCAGCCGCAGGCAGGGAGCTGAGGGAGCTGCCAGTGCAGGCACAAGTGACTCTGTTGGTATAAATTATGTTTAGGATCCTAGGGACTGGATATATATTGTTTTTCTAAGCAAAAGGGCATCCAACACTTGGCACAGCTAAGCAGGTCTCCACAGCATTGGGTTCTGCTGTGCTACCCCTAAGAGGCCATGTTTGGTGGTCACCGGCCTGGCAGGGGGAGCAGGACGGTGCACGCTCCTGCAGCGGCATGGGGAGCACAGGGGCTGGTGCTGCCTCTGGCTCACCTCTTTGCTGGATTACTTTGATTTTCTTTTTCCTTCATAAGCAACCTCTCCCCTGTCCAGGTCTCAGTGCGTGGCTTTATGGCTGGGACTGAAGTGGTGATGGTTGGTCTGTTCATTCAGAGCCTCTTATTGGTAGTAATAGATCATCTAATCCATTGATAGTACCTCTGGCTCTCCTCTTCGCACACAATTCACCCATCAGGATTCTCTCTTTTGTTATTCCACTTGAAAAATATTCCTCATTTCACAGTCTATCTCTGAGAAAGAGCTGAGGACCAGGGCACGTTGCAATGACTGTGGGGATCACGCCGGCTAGTGACTGCAGCACTAAATGCAGTCCGTCGCTGACAGCTGGCTCTTTTTTCCTTTCTTGTTTCTCTTTTTCCAGTTCCTCCTGCTGATGTTTGTGTGTAAGTAGAGAAGAAAAAATTAATGAGTAAATCATAGGAATTAGAAATGTCTCCAAAGCAGATGGATCCTATTAGTTATACTTCTCAGGCTGCAGTAGTTTTCCAGTGCTTGGAACAAAGTTCTGAGCGGTCAGATTTGCAGACGTGTACTGATGTAGCAATTTAAAAATCAAGCGTCAGAGAAGATATGTGCCGAGGTAGCCTAGGAAAGAGAGAAAACCTTTCAGTTCATCTTCATAGCAGGAATAAATCGACTGGTTTAGACAGACCAAAAATTTACCCCTAGATTGAGAATACAACAAAACAACAGTGACAAAAGCCCAAACCCACCCTTTTTTACTTCCCTGTTGCTTTTTACATTCTCTGTAAGAAATACATTTCCCCCAGAACCTGTACAATGTGATATTTGCTGAAGTGCTGGATGCCTCTGGGATGATTCTTGTGAGATTCCTTAGTTTTTCAGCTGCCAATCAGTTCTCTGAGTCTCTGTGCCAAATCCTTAGGGCTCACAGTTTGGGGCCAGTTGCGTAGCTTGAACATGGTGCTGTGATGCCTGTGTGTGCCTAAACAGCACAGTTGTAACAGTTATAGCCTCCTGACGGTAGCTGAATTAGAAAAAAAAAAGTAATAGGATCCAAAATGTTAATCAAGTGGGAGAACTCGGCTGCTTTCTGTGGTTCTTAAACGGGGAAAATTCTCCTCAAGCAAATACCCCAGAAGTATCTATTCTGCAATACAAGGTCGTGGAGAACAGCAGAGAGGGCTCTGGCCAGGGCTGATGGATGCCCTCTCTCCCTTCACGTCTGCTCCCGGCATCGCTGTTTGCTCTCTTGTTTGTTTGGATGTTTCAAACCAACACTTCAGACTTGTTCCCCATCGCACAGCAGCTTGTCTCATGCAAGGCACAACTGTTTTTAGCCTCAGCTCGAAGACAAGTCCAAGGGCTGAATCAGAAGGAGAAAAGTAACGTTCAAAGAATAACACCAGGGAATACTGGACATGCCAGAGATTAAAACGATTTTCAGGAAGCTCCAGAAGAGTTCAACAAACACAGATGACATGACAGCTATGGAAAGCAGAATTTCATATAACCTTTCAGAGAAAAATCAGTTGTCAAGAATCTTCAGCACGCATTTTAAAATCTTTCACACAAATCTCACTTTTCTGCCAAGACAAACTTTCTGTCTTTGAAAAGCAGAAACAGTTTTCAAAGAGCCTTTCTCCCATCACTTAGTCATTATGAATGATTTGCGCGTCACCCAAGATGCCATGCCCAGCAGTGCCCGGCAGACAGCGAGAGGCAGAGCAGGTCAGCCAGCTCCTCTGCCAGGGTCCCTCCCCGCGAGACAACGGCAGCGAAGGCTGCTGGTTGTGCGTAATTGGAGCGACAGTCGGACTGAAAGGGTGACTCGGTTCCTCTGTGTGGCACTGCTCTGGAACTTCAAACCCAAAGCAAAGCATGTACACGAAACGTTTTCCTTCGAACTCCATCAGCTGATCTAATAAAGTACAAATCGTATGATTTCTCCCCACAAAGCTTGCCTCACCTGTGTCTTGGGCCATCACATCTCCTGCAAAACTGTTCTACCGTGACACTGTAGGAAGTGTGACAACTTGTACAGGGAGGTACAGAAGTTATGTGAAGGCTGAGAAAACACTTCAGAACAAGAACATAGATTGGTTAAATGTGTTTGGTATAAGAAAATATTGAGGGGTGAAGTAAATACGTTATGTAAGAACATTCCTGGGGAAAAAATAAAATACTGGGCTGTGCTGAGTTCCTCAGTTATCCAGCAAAGTAAGAAGCAGCAGATAGATCTTGAAGCTGAAGAAATTTGTGCGAGATCTTTTGTGTTGCTGGATAACATACAAAGCCCTTCTGGAAGAGACATTTTAGACAAACACAAATGATTTGGTTCAGAATAGTTAGGAGAAATGTAATGGCCTGGTCCACGTGAAATGTTGGAGCAGGTAATCCAGTGATCCCCCCCGATCATAATGCCCTGAGTGTGCTTTGTGGCTGCCCGCACCATGAAGAGCGGTCTGGCAGCTCCGCAGCCAAAGAGGGGGAGCGGAGGTGGAGGTGAAGTGACCCTCCTGAGGCTGTGCGGTGGGGCAGGAAAGCAAAGCCCTGGCTGCCCCCCTCTCCCCTGTGTGCTGTCCTGCTCTGTCTTTCCAAACTGTGTCTTCTCCTCCGCGCATATAGCCAGGGCACTAAAAAATGAAAAAAACAGTGAAGGAAATTAGCCAGAAGGTCTGAGGTAGTTTCCTGTTCACATAATGACTTTCCGAGCTAATGGGGCTGTCGTCCTATCCTTATAAGGGTAATTATAGGAAAATCCTGAGTACTAAAAGCTTTTGTCCTATCCTTATAATGGTAATTAATAGAAAATACTGAGTATTGATGTCCTCAAGCTGATCAGGACAAATCGTATGTGTATCAGTGGCTGGAAGGTTAGGTCAGATATCTACAGGTCAGGCAGCCAGTGTGCAGCAACAGCAGCGCTTACGGGTCCTCTGACAGACCTGGGTTTCTACTGGTTTTGTCAGAATACATGTCAGAGCAGCACATGTTGGTTTACAGAGGTAGTTATGGGTCTTTATTGCCATACAGCCAATGGGGAAACTGAGGCATACAGCGGCAACTGAATTGTCCAAGACGTTACAGCAGGTCCTTAGCAGATCTGCACACAGCAACTTTGTACCTGGCAAATGGGCCTTTCTGTAATATTTTCTTGACATCTGACCCTGACAGGAAATCTGGGCCTTTCCCAACATTAAAAAGGAACAAAGCTGAGAGCAGAATAGTCAAACTTTTACAAGGCATCACTGATTGAGGATTTGGGATTGATATGCAACTAGTTTGTGAATACCTAAAGTCATTTCTATTTTCTTTGCAGCTATTTCCCATGTCTTAAAAATGAAAGCTGCCAGATATTCCTGATAGACAAATGAAGTGCCAGTGCCACATAATATGCAGTAAATAATCACCTCAGGATGAAAAGTTCTTTGTCCTCTTTGACTGAAAGGCACCGTTATAGCCTTTTTCTCAGTTTAATCAGTGCTTAAAATTCTGTGTATTTCAATTCTCTGGTGGACCAGTACCTTTGAAGGTGGACCCCATCTCCTGTGCAAGGCTTGGTCAGTGTGGGTCAGAGCACATCTGCACGCTGGCAGATACTGAGCTTAGAGACCTGTTGCCTTCTGCTAAGAACAGTGGCTTGTTTGCGCTTGAGAGCGTGTAGGATCTTCTGGCTTCTCGTCTCAGGGAAAAAGACTGCTGTGGGTATGAAGGTTAGAGTTCAGGCAAAAAGTCTCACTACGTGAGTGAAATGAAGACCCAGCAGCAGGAGAGTGAGAAACTAGGCAGCTCTGGGAGGCAAAGCCACAGAGCATAAGAAGAATTATTGCTACTAGCATTTATTATTATTTATTTTCCTCAAAGGAGAGGAAGGAACACTATGTGCTGGAAGGGTTATGCACCACACAGCTCACGGGAAGGAAGTTGCTCTTGAGAAGCTGCTGATTAGGTTATGGGTGAGGAAGGAGGTAAAAGAGATCATGAGCCCGTGTAACCTGCTTAATCAGGCTCAGCCCACCTTCTTACCTCCAGGTATAATGGTGGACTGAAATCCAAGCCCATGCAAGCCAAAGCACAGATGTCTAAGCACCAATGAAGGAGCGTCACCTATAGTAATTCAGTATATTTTTCCAGGCCTCTCCGTATCATTTCTCACCGTTAAGCTCCCAGAGACGGTGTGTTAGGACACGGATGCAGCATGACCACACCTGGAGCACTCCCATGGAGGGACTGAGGAAGGTATTTACAGCATGGGTGTTGATCCCCTCAGACACCCCCCCAGGTCTGGGCCCAGATCTCTTCCCTCAGTCCCCGCCAAATGCCCAGCCAAAGCACAGGCGTCAGTCCCGGAAAGTGGAAGCACGCACAGAGAACAGCACTGGTAAATGAGTCTGAAATGTACCCTTTTTTGTGACTTTGTACAAATGCTGTTGCTGCTGTTGCTGCCTGTGATGGGCAGGGGGCTGAGGGCTGCCAGCAGGAGCAGCCTGGCTCCGCGGGATATTTCTTCTGAATTCCTCTACCCAGACTCTTCACAGTGAATAGTTTTGCCTTAGTGTCCTGCACAGTGACACTCACCAAACAATTTCTCAAAAGATGCTTCAAAGCATGACAGGCATCACTAGAGCTGTTGTTTCCTTTTAATTTCTTTTTGTAAACTGACTTAGAGCCAATATCAATATTTATCTGCAACTAGGGAAGTGTTTTGCCGCCAGGAATTTGAACATTCTGTTTTCCTCTAACTATAAATGGGGCAAGTACTAATGAGAATATTTCCAAAATGAACGAGTGGAACATTAATTTCACCTTAGCCCCAGTCTCTAGTCATCCCACAAATAACCCTTCACATGTTTTTAAGTCTTATCTGATTATTAAGTTGCAGGCTCCATTACAAAATATATGATTTTATTAAGATATTCTGGGTATTGCTATCCCTCAGGCTTTGGTATCTAGTTGTTCTGTCCACATTAACTCTTGTTGACAGCTATGTTTCTTCTGTGTCCTTTACTTGGAGTGATAGAAGAGAATTTTTTTTTTTCATCACAGATCATAGAAAAAGTCTGAAAGGTACCTTAAGAACTTGTTTAGCCAGCCCCGTGCCCGAAGCTGGATCGGCTATACCTGACCTGTTGTCTACAGTCTGCCCTGCCTGCACTCAGAAACCTGCAACCTTGGCAAGTCTAGGGCTTCCTTACACAAATTATTCAGGGGCTTCAAAGTGCCTGTGCATTCCTTCAGTTTCATCAAAACTTCCTCAGCTACACTTTAAACTTTTGACTTATTGTCCTTACCACAATGGCTATAGTGAACGTTTTATTCCCTTCCTTTTTGCAATTACCTTCCACATATTTGAGCACTGTTATCATGTCTTTCCTTTGCCTTCTCTTCTTCAGGCTTAAACAGACCAAGTCTTTTCAATCTTTCATCACATTCTCTAGAGCTCTGATCATTCCTCTTGCTTTTCTTTGGACTTCTTCCAAGTGATCTTCCAGTCTTTCTTGATGCATGGTGCTTCCAGCCGGACCCTCACGGTGTGAGCAGACTGGCAGGTGGTCTATCAGCTCACACAAAATAATAAGGGGATATAAAACAGAAGCTCACTACATGTCATCAGCTCCTAGTACATCTACTATCTGTTAATGTTTTTACCAACCTGTATTGTATACTGGTGTGCCAGCTGACACCAACAGACCAAAGAAACCTAATGTTCCTTTCCACCTACCCTTTGGCCAACTGTGCTCTGATTAATTTTCAATAGTGGGAGGTGAGGTGGGTTCCAAACCTGCTCCTTTTAAACCATCCATCATTATTAACCTACTAAGCCAAATAAAAATGTTCTTTGATGATAACTCATGCCCCTGGGGAGGAAAAGATTGGAAGAAAAGTAGGAGAGAATGAGACATTTCATTAATTACCCCATAGCAACTTAGTGGGAGGCTGGATATTTTCCTAAACTCCCAAGCTGTTTTGTGCACACATCCTCCCCCACATTTTTTTCTACTTGGTACATTATTTCCATCTCTCTGCTAAACTCTTGGTGTTACCAGTTGCCAAGCTAAGATCTTGCAAATTCTCCATTGCTTTTGAAAACAGGGTCATTTCTATGAATCATTCCGACTGAGAGGAGTTATCACATGCCAAGATACTTGTGATGGAAAGACTTTAATGGAAGTTGTGATTTCACATATTTATACGTATAGATCAGCCTCCAGCTGTGGAAGGATTCCCTCTTCTCTATCAGTTGAGCTTGGGATGTGATCTCACCATGTTTTGCGTTCTCATGGAAGACCTCCAAGTAAAGCCTGGATGACTGTGGGAAGCTGTGCTGTAGACTTAGTAGTTGCCCTTCTCCTTTTCAGCTTCCAAGCCAGCCTCTTATTGTGAAGTTTGCATGTTGTCCATATAAACCTCCATGTTCATGGCAGAGAATTGAAGCCAAGTCCCTCAACACCAGTATCCCAGATCCCTGTAACTTTTGCCTGTAAAGTAGCAATTTAATCCAGCAGTTGCATTTCTCTTTCTAAAACTCAGACCTAACATTGCTAAATTAGTTCCTGATTTGCTTTAAAAGCTGCTGCATTAGAAGAAAAGATGGTGCAGCCAGAGCATAAGCAGATAATACCGTGCTTTCTAACATGCTTCGTTAAAGCGCGCACACAAACACCTCAGTGTAACGAGCTCCTAAGGTGGGGGATGCTCCAGCCAAGGAGGAGTCTGAAGTCCTCTCTTCTCTGCCCTGTGCTGTCTCTGAGCTGCTGTCGGATGTGAAGCTGTTTCTTCCGCTTCTCCTTGCCCAGTTTATCAGTTATGTCAAAAAGAGAAAAAAGATGCTATTGTTTAGCATTTTGTTTCTTTAGGATTTCTTGTCTCCGATGTGACGTAAAGGGTAGGCACTATACTATTGCCTTTGTATAATGAATTTGCTCAGTTTAAAGGCCTGCTATTTAAATAGTACAGATTAAGGCTGGATTATCCAATGTTAATTTTGTGGAAAGCCAAACACTAACATTGGATATTTGTAAGATTTTATCAATGTGCATTTATGGATTAGAGGTTAATTTAAAAAATCCCCCTAATGCTCTTATTTATTCCAGTAGGTTGTGGGCAGGAGGTGAGATTCAAAAATAATTCCATATTGAATTCTGATTACAGATTGCCAGCATGAGTTCATCAGCTAAATGTAAATGAAAAATACCTTCATTTTTAAATACTCTAGAGATCTGAATTGCTAATGGTAGACATTGCAGAGTGGAAGGAAAAATAATTAACTGTCTACATTCATAAATTAAAACTGTGTTATTCCAATCCTAACAAAGGGTGAAAGAAATGCATGGCTGTGTATTTTTTGCACGCACTTATTGTCCACTGTGAGCAGATTTCCGTCATTGGAAGGGGACAGGCTCCTGATCAGCACTGTGCCCATAGCTTCCAACAATTCCAGCTAACTCTGATTTCACCTCATGGGGCCAGGAACAAAAATCCCGGCATTCAAATCCAATCCTCAATTCCCTTCACACTCAAAAAGGCAAGAACTCTCAGTTTTGGTTTTGACATCTCTCGCTTCAAATGGTATCTAGCTTATCGTTTCGCTCTTGGACTGTCTTTTCCATTTCAGAATTTTCTGTTATTGCTATAGCATCTTTACTCCATCTACTTTGTGGACAATGCATTAGACAAACTTCAAGAAAACATCTCTGTTTTTCAGTGTGTTTGCTAAAAAGGCTGAAAGTTAATGCTTTCTCCACACAGGAGGCAATTTATGGATATCTGGAATAGCCTTGGCTGCTTTTGGCTGTAAAACACAACATTCTTCCCTGGTCTTAAAGCCACGTCTGGTGTACGGCTCTCAACTGCTAAGGGCAGCTGTTGTATGTTCTGGGAGGCCACAGGCATTTAGTGGCATTCCCAGGATTATCACCAAGGCAGATGCATGCTGGGGAAGAACCAAGGGCCAGTTCAGACAATGATGACTTCTTTACTTGATACAAATTTGGTCTCCAGCCCAGAAACCTTTCTGAACTCACCAGAGTTGATAAAGTCATAAAGCTGAGAAATATTTGAAAATCCGTATAGTAAGTTTGCCCACCCTGTTAAAGTCAGTTGCAGAACTTCCTCTGCCATCAACAGGAGCACGACCAAGCCCCGTCAGAGGTTCAGGAGGGCTGCCACCTTCTCAGGAGGACTCATGGAAAGAGAAACAATAAAGAAAACAAGGAATAAGTGTGTGATTCATCCTCTGAGCTCCCCAAAGTCATCCAGGCCTGAATCACTGCATGTGCAGAGGAAGATTAATTGGAAAGCATTTATTAATAATTTAAGAATAAGCTGACCCTTGGCTATGTGCTTGTCCCCAGCAATTTTCTCATACCACTGATTCAGTGAAGCCAGTTCCAACACGCGACATTACACAGAGGTACTTGCTTGCTTACTTGGTGGGAAATAATGCAGAAAAATACACTAGCCAGAGGGAATGAAAATGCAAAGAGCATAAATTTACACTGTCACTTTGAGTCTGAGCCTGTTTTTAAATCCTCACATGCCTTCTCTCCATGTTGTTTACCAGCACTCTGGCTAAGCCTTGGAGTTTTCCTGAGGATCAAGCTTGAGCATGCTCCATGCTTTAGCATGTCCCGTGTACCCATTCCTGTAAGTGGCTGACTGCAGTCAAATACGTTATGTTCCAGTCTACCTGTAGCTATCTCCCAGCATGGTCATCACTTTTTTTAGATTCCACTCTCCCCATCAGAAACTCAGGCCATTGGGCAACTGGGAAGTGGGAATCTGCTGCAAAAAGAAGCAGAGCATCCTCTGTACTTTTCATATGGGAAATTGCACTCAACAGGATGACCGACATCTCTTGGAACTGGGACGTGCTGGGGCTGAGCATTGTGGACCAACCTTAAGTTGCGTTTGCAAGGATACTATTTTTTTTTCCCAAATTGCAGTTGGGGTGCATCTAAAATCTCGTGGTGACATGGAGGTTTTCTGAGACTGTAGGTAAATAAGCTGAAAGTACCACAACAACAGGTGAGCTGGAGATTTTCATCAGAATTAGATAGAACCAGCTTGCAGGTTTGGACTCCCTAACAGATCTCTTCAGGGATTCAGATGACACCTGTCTCTTGGCCTTTAACACAAATCCCAGTATCCTACCTCCTCAGTCAGTGTCCCCAGGGACGGCAATTAGGGGTCTATTATTATTAGGGGCGGCAATCCACAGGGGTCTAACCTTAGTTCTAATAGTCTCCTAATATATTCAGTGTATTTTCAAAGCTTATTGTTTGAAAATGCTGAAATGAATTAGGGAAGAGATCATCTACAAATTATTAAAGACGTTAAAAAAGAGTGGATAAGGGGCATGTCCTTTTCCAGTGAATCTCTCAAGACACCTGGACATGTAAATGCCTTTATTTCAACCGTTCAAATTACAAGACGATTTTTGGAGACCTTGGCCACTATCTCAAAGGATACCTGGATTTCGTTATATGACAGATATCCCTTTTTCGTGCTATATAGAAAGAACTTGCCTTATCTTCTTTGTCTTGTAACAGTACAAATCACAGGATTGCAGACTCTGGCTTATTTTCTGTGGTGCATTTTCCAGCAAGAGTAACGTGTACGAAAGTTGAGGATGTAATTCACACACCTATAGAAAAGGCAGCTTTGTTCCAGTTATAAGATTGGTCCATGGCAGATGAGTCTGTATTCACCAAGGTATCTTCACAGCCCCATGAAATGCCAGCAGATAACTGCTCTTTCAGCTCATGCTGTGGTTGGTACAAATGATTATGCAGAAACAACACTGCATCAGCCTCAGACATGTTTCCAGTCAGCTGCTTAGAAACGCACGTGCATTAAATCTGTACTTTGAAGCGTACTGACCGCTCCTTTTCTTCTGGGAAAGGCGTTAGAACCATGCATAAACTTCTTCATAGACAGGAACTTTTCATCTTCTTAGCTAGCTGTAATTACCTTCAGCATATTATCACTGTAAACAGTTAAAATAAAATGTGCTGGTCCATCTTGTACTGCTATGTCACTTGGCTTTTAGTTTAGTTCTTCTCTCTTCTACTATGAGTAGCCTCATTGCAAAAGACTAGATTGACACCAGTGTCAATCCTATAGTAGGTCAAAGCAGAAAGGAGTGCAGTATTCCTTGGTACCCTTCACTGCTGACTGAGAAAAGGTTAAACCTAAATATAAACCACATGGCTGTGCTTTCTGCTTTCCGTCCTTACCATTTTTGGAATGGTCAAGGGTAGGTGGAGGTACATATTATTTTTCTTATTTTTCCTGTTGCATTTAAAACTTTTGTGAGGAAGGGATTTACAGGGTGAGCAAAGCTCTACTTGGAAGCTGGTTCAAAGCAGTTCTAAGAATTGCTTTTAAAAAAATACTGTCTCTTCCCACTCTGAATGATCAATGAAGAACAAGACAAAACGTTCCCTGTCACACAACAATCACTCTCAAAAGCTGGTTCCTTAACTGTGTTTCATATTACTGGCGACTCTCCCATTTCCATCTCCTCCGCTTGGCACGTATTCTCTTGCTTTCCAGTGCCTAGGGGACTGTGTTATCATGATCAAGTGAGGAGGAAATTACAAAACTGGCATCCTGTAATATTTCATGCATGAAGTAATTGCTTTTAGTCTATAAAATTCAGCACACTTCAGAAGTTGATTTCAGTTACTGGATACAGTTTTTAGACTGGCAAATAGATGTAGACCTGAAGTGTATCTGATCTTATTTTGAAGAGAACTCCATGTTTACGGGTCACAACTATCAGAAATCCACGTCCCACCAGAGACAGAGGGCCTTTCTTTCACTCCAAGCAGTGACAGACATTGTCAGGGTTTGGCTTCTCCGTCCCTATATTGTTATGGACCTGGCCCCAGCAACGTGCCGTAAGAGCAGCTGACAGTAATCCCTGCTTGTGGTAAGGTGTCCTCGGTATGTAAACGAAATCCTCTTGTTCGTTGAACAGGGAAGTTCGCACTTGGCTGAGTGATGGTAGCCAGATGTCTGCACCCTGCATCTCTCCATAACCACAGGAACAAGGCAGCGAGGGCACCGATTAATTCCCGTGGGGATCTCCAGACAGACTGATCTGAGCGGCACATCCAGAGCGAGTACGGTGAGCACAGAGCAGTGATATTCCCCTTGCACAAATGCTGTGGCTGATCTGACTTAGTACCGTGGGCATTTCTCAAGGATTTCCAGATACTCGCAGGCTGGTCTGAGCTGCTGCCCTGCCTGAGCTCTGAGTTATGTAGAAATCCTGGTAAGTCAGCCAGTGCCATTGTGCCTGGGCAAATGCTGAAGCAGAGAAAGCATATGTGTCTCGGCTTCCCCAGACACAGGGTAACCTTCCAGCTGCTACATTTAAGCCACACTTTCAAAGTTCCCTATATAGGTCTGTCCAAATTTTTCCTTCTCTATAAATAGGCAGTGCTGGCTTCCCTCGGACAGTCTGGCCGGACTGCTTTCTCAGTGAGGAAAATTAATTCTGAGGGCAGTCACATTTGCTGATATCCCTGATGAGTCTGTCAGTAATTGATGGTGGTACTTGGATTGGCTGTATGTCCATTAGGAAAAAGCTCCGAGTTCATTTCCTCCGGGCAGAGAGCCAAACTCAATGACAGACAGAAGTGTAGACGCTCTCAAGCGATAGCAGGCCAGAGTCCCACCAGCCCCGCTCCTTCAGATCCATCCTAAATTCAGTTGTGTGCAGGGAAAGGTGCATTCAGCACCCTGTGCTTTGTGTCAGTTGTTAGACGAACTCCAGTCCTGCTGCCAAGCTTTACCTAGGAACCTAGAGGCAAAAGAACAGATGACGTGTTCTAATTCTCTGCTGAGCAACGTGGCGGATTTTTCAACAGAGGTTCAAACCTAGGCCAAGCAGTCAGACCCTAGGATCTCTCATTTGTAACATTTCATGGGCAGTGTCTGAATTCATTAGAAATCTGACCTTGAAACTACTGAGAGGCCAAAACACCAAATCAGCTCTCTGCAAATCTTGTCTCCCTCAAGTATCCAAAACTTGAAATCTGCAGCCTAGCCCTTTCTGATAAACTCAGAGCAGTGGCTTTATTTGGGGCTGGACTCACTGTGGGATTGGGAGAGGATTTGAAGGGCTGTTACGTTTGGCTTCTTTGTCATCGGGTGATGGAAGAGACAGAATCCCTCTTCTCCAGCCAAACTGGATGCTGGTCCCACCTTTCTTCAAATGCAATCCTATGGTTGAAATAATGTCCTGTTTTTGTAAAAACACAATTTGCTCTCAAAGCTCCTGCTAAGCCAAGCCTGTTCCACTGGCCTGACGGAAACTGCCCGTCAATGCTTGCCTCGAGACTCTCAGCCCCAGATTTTTGACAGCAGATTTCAGATTGGATGGCTAAAATCACCCCAGCTGATATGAAATCTATGCCTTCTTATTGACTATTTTGCCATTTTACTGTAGTTCAGAGGGCATTTACCTTTAGAGAAATCATGGAATCACAGAATTGTTTGGATTGGAAGGGACCTTACAGACCATCCCGTTCCACCCCCCTGGCCATGGGCAGGGACACCTTCCACCAGCCCAGTGTGCTCAAAGCCCCGTTCAGCCTGGCCTTGAACCTTGCCAGGGAGGGAGCAGCCACACTCTAAGTGCACAAAACACCATCGAGAGGGGAAGACGTCAATATGGAATAACTCCTGTAATTGGCTTTATGCCTCAAGCAAATTATTATTTTTAAAGTTTCACCAAACCTATACATTTAGTATCCTACTTATATTGTTGGTATTAAATCAAACATTTAGCAGTTGAAATCAGAAGGTCTAGCCCAGGTTCAAAACTGCAGGGAAGTGTTGCAGAGCAAAGCTGAGGATTGTGTGAATTCACAGAGGTAACCTGCAGCGACGTCTCTTATACGCCAGTGCTGACACTGGTTCTTGGAGCTGCCTGAGTCTTTTTTCTGTCTTTACCTTATTATCTAGGCTCTCAGGATGATTCTCAGAAGGCCTGAAGCTACACAGCACACCTGCATGGGTCATTTCATATTCTAATTGTTAAATAGTGATTTTGCCAATAAATGACTATCAGTCTTCCCCAAGGTGCTTGTTAATTCAGGCCGGATTCACAGATGAGCTCTGGCTGGAGGAGCACTGGCATGGCTGGAGTTACGGTGCTTTCTCCTCTTTTTTGCAATACCTCAGTGGCAAGCGAATGTGAATGCAGGAGGATTATAGGAAACTTGGGTTTGTGTCTCTCCTCTGCCAAAGCAGAGCTCATCTTACAGCTCTCGGAAGTCTACCCATTAGGTATTTAGGCTCCATCTCTCTTAATCTTTCCAGTTTGGGCTAACTTCACCTTCTATAGGCTTTCTATATAGGGAAGTGGAGAGTAAGTCAGTGACTATCAAAGGAGGGACTACCCAGGAGATGAGACATTACTTCCCACCTTCTGCTCCTGGTAATATACAGCAGAAGAGGTCCCACGGCTGACTGAGACAACCCCCAGCGATGCCGTTCCCTCTGGCTCACCCACTTCTGTGGAGTGGTAAGGGACAGGAGTACAAAGCCCTCCAGGCACAGGAGGGACTCTGGGAGCTGCTGGAGGTTGCCAGGGCTGCTCCCAAGTGTTTCGTGTATGCCCTGAAAATCAGGAGAGATTTCTTCACAGAGGACAGCTCTTGAACAGGAGAAGCTGTTGTCTATTACTGCTCGGTTAGACACAATTAACAGCAGCCACTTTAATGCTGCCGTGAGTAACGGCGCTCTCCAGCTGGGATCATCGGAAGCAGCGCTGGTGAAAGTTGCCCCATTCTGCAAAGGCATCCCACACTGCTTTCAAGGAGTTGCTTTTCAGCAATGTGAAGGGCAATTCCCTGCCTGTTACCAGCTATTTCTTTTGGACTGCCTTGATCCCCTGTTCCAGTACTCTATCTGAATATATTCGCAGAGAGATTTCATAGGATGAGGGGAAGAGTTTTGGGGAAAGGATGAAGATCTAAGGAAAATAAATTCTGTGGCTGCAGGAAGGTCTCTGCAAAGGGAAGCAGAACAGACTAGGCCATAGGTTTTATTAACCAGGTATTATGTACAATTATGCACACCCAAGTGCTCTTGAAGGCTGTAACAATATTTTTGAGTGTTCCAGCTCCACTTCTGTGTGTGGTGATGTCACCAGCAGCTTGCAGTGGGTTAAAGGCAGAAGAAAGAGGGAACCAGAATTTTATTACTCATTTTGGATGATGTAGGAAGCAGGGATGTGTAAAAGTGATTCATGGCATGGTGCTTTTCTTGAAGACATGTTTGAAGTAACCTGAGCTGTACTCCTTGTGTTTCTTATCAGCAGCCTAAAAATTGGTTGAATCCATAAAACCCCTGAAACACCACCACACCTACTCAGTCTGGGAGCTACAGGGAAATTCATTCCGCTGCGGTGCCAGCAGAGGAGGGATGCTGTCATGCTCATCTTATTTTTGTTAACTGTCTACCTTGAAAGCTGCTTTCACTAGGAAAGAGCAACAGAGAAAGTGCCAAGACTTCATCAAAAGCTGATCCTAAAGCTAATAGTTAACACCTGACCCAAGTAGCAATTACCACCGGTGCATTCCTTACTGTCAGATGGGTAGCTGAGGTTTTTTTGCTTACCTGGACATGTTTTTTTGGTTTCACATATTCCAAATTTCAGCTTGTCTGGATGGAATGAGTTCTTTTCACCTCCTTCACCTTTGGTGTTGCAGTGTTGGGAAAGCTTGAGAAACCCCTCCGAAGGTTTCGTTCCGAGCAGCACATGCTGTCGTCGAAGGGAAGGGACCCAGAGAGGGACCCACCCCTCAGACGGCACAGCTCTGAGGAGATGCCGACCTGCCATGAAGCTCCACTGCCATCCTGGGTCCCTCTTCCCTGCCAGTGACATTCAGAACCTTGAAACAGAACTGGAATATCACGGGCTCTGTGACAAACACGCACATCGTACAGGACAGCGCCTGAACCAGAGAGTTTGCAGTCTAAATAAGCAGAGAGCAGGAGGGGAAGCTGCCCTCGCCGAAGGGAACAGCCTGGCAGGTCACTGGTCTAGCTGCTCACAGAGCTGGCTCCCCGGCCTCCCACGCCAGAGCCGTAGCCCATATGTCATCTGGAGGGCAACTAGAGCAGGTCTTCTGTAAAACAAAGTGGGGTGCTTCAGTTCAGCAGACAGCTACATGTACACAATATGTGGACGCCTGCTTTAGTGCTGCTTCTGCTCGGAAACACGTGATTTCTGCTGTCACCATGCAAGGACGTGTCTGCGTGGCTAAACACTGCTTCCACTCAACAGGATGGGCTGGAGGACATGAAAATCATGCATGCCAGCCTGCAGAGAGAGAACGCGATTTTCTCAAAGCCGTCTTGGTTTTGTTTTCTTTTGCTAGGAAAGGATTTGACCCACCTCTTAATGCAGAACGCTGCGGCAAAATCAGTGTATTCAGAAAGCTTGGGAAAATGCTGCCGCCTAAGTCCGTCTCTGACTGTTGTCTCCCAGTGCCTCGCCCCGCAGGGTGACAAACCAAATCGCCTGTGATCTGTGACCGCCTGTAGCAGAACAGTGTTTGCTCTGTCATGGACACCGCTGATCGGTCACGGGCCATTTCCCCTCTGTGTCTCACACACACACTCGGACAGAGGCTTTCACGCCAGGAACAAACGGGCTCTGTAGTCCCAGCTTTCCTCAAACTCTTTGCTTTGGGAAAACGCGTGGAAGCGCAGAGCGATGTGAATTCAACGCTTGCCACCTTCCGGACACTGCAGAGTACTGTGTCTTCCACAGGAAAACTGACTACAGAAAGGGACCTCCAGCCAGCAACTGAAAGTAGATGTGCAAGTGCCAGTGTACATGTATGAACTTTAGGGATGAAAAAGGAAAAAGATGGATGGAGAAGGAATGTGAGTTGCATAGTGCGGCACTCTAACCCATCCTCACAAAGGCTGGAGTGCTCGCTTTCTCCTTTTATGTCTGTGTATGTTGCTGAGCTTGGGAAAACAAGCAGTGGTATAGCACGTGCAAGTATGTGCCAGTATGCCTCCATCCATCCATCCATCCATCCATCCAACATATATCTTCTCTTTTCCCAGCCCTGCCTGCATATCTGGACAGTGCTGGCCATGCATTGGCACCCTGCCCTCTCCCACTTGAAGCTCCTGCGAGCCACAGAGCCTGCATCTCTCCGTGCCACGCTCCCCCCCCCAACACGTCCTTTGCCTAAGAGCACTGAGCTGTGCTAATGCCTGTGAGAGACCAAACGCAGGCCTCCCATGCTGTGCAACAAAGCACAGACACAAACCCATTTTCATTCATAACCCACCACGGTTTGACCCTGGGGCTCGGGAGATGGGATGCCATGGAAGTCACCCACTGTATCCATCTGTCAGCCACAGGCCACACAATTCTCACCCGTGGATTTTGTACCTGGGTAAAAATGCATCCACTCTTGTGATCCTAGACTAAGACCTCAGACCTCATCTTCTAATAAATAGGTACAGTAAAACAAAATCCCATGTAATACTAACAGACTCTGACCATGGGGCTTCAACCTGGGACTTTAGCCATGGGCACTGTGTGCTGGAGCTAGAGGAGGGTCTCAGCTGCTCAGAGCGTCTTTTCTCTGGACTAGCCCATAGACACGAACAAATCCCTCTCCTAGAAGTGAATAACATTGCTCAGATGATGGGAGCCTGCCAATTTTTTTACTGGAAAGCAAAGCAATTCGAAATTCAATATTTTTATCCTTTATTTATTTTATCTGTTTTTTAGATGTGTTCGTCATTTGTGATGTGAGTCTGAACTGACATTTCTGCAGTCTCAGACACTACAGCCTTACTGGTGTGACTGGACAACAAGACCTCTCAAAACCCCCAAGACCAGCATAGCTCTCTAATCCTACCTCTTCACTGAAATTTCACAACATTCACCGGTAACTCCACTCTCAGCACATGAAAAAGGCCTGCAGGCAAAGAGATTTTGTTTCTGTACCTGTATCAGGTATCTGTGTACATGCACGGGACGTTTAGAGGCCTGGGGAGCAGTGACACGCCTACCAGAGATACACGAGTCTCACGTACAAGATGAAACTCAAGGTTCAATTTAAATGCCAGCATATTACCGGAGAGGAAATCACGGCTATTCTTTCTGTGACAGGAGCTACAAATGTGGATATTCTTCTGAAATAAGCTCAGAGTTACATACTCTTGCAAGCTCCAAAAAGCTTTCAGCTCCTATTGAAGAAGGCAACTGCAACAGAAAGTGATCAACAAACCAAGCAAGTGGTTCTATTTTTTAAAAAAATAATCCTTTTACTTGCTTGCTGGAGTAAGTTGGAGCCAGAAATTGCAAAACCCCATACATGCCGAGTCCAGCATCTCTCCCAAATATTGGTACCTAGACATTAATTTAAAAAGCAGGTGCAGGCTATCTGTAGCAGCATCCCTAATGCATTATGATTTCATTCCTCTGAACGTTACAAATCACTTCTTTTCTGTTCCATGTTCCTGTCATGCCTGATCTGCCTGACACTCCATTCAGGCCCCTCAGATTAATTCAGTTCCCCCTCTGTTGCCCTCCCAGCCCAGTGCAGCAGCAGAAATGGCGTTAGATGTTTGTGTTCAGATCCAGGGATGGTAGCTTTGTCCTCGAGAGCAAAAAGTCGGAAGGATGTTTCATCCCTCTCCTGCCTACAGTACTGCTGCTTTGCTCTTGACTTTGCACATGTAAGAGCCACGACTTGGTATGTGCAACCCAAACAAAGGCCAACCACATATTTGTCATTGAGAAATGGAAGACAACTTGTATACAAACAGACCTCCTTCGGGTCCCCAGGAACACGCCACCCTGCATCACCTTTGGGATGCAGAGAAAGGCTTCAGGCTCTTGTGTGCCTCCGCAGCCTTCAAGCGCTGCCTGCACCTCGGTGCATTCTTTCCTCCTGCTTTTTCCCGTGCACAGAGCTGCTGGTGCCGGCAAGGTGGTTCATCGCATAAACCGCCACCACCGCCTCCGCAGCGGGATCAGAATTTCCCACCCCTTCCAGGGCAGCGCAGCAGAGTACAGATTTTCCATCAGCTTTGGAGGCAAATGCCATTATAGCAAAGATGATGATTGTAATAGGTATGCAAATGAGTAAAGTCATTTAATCTACATTGGCATCATCTTAATTACAGCAGTGTGATCAACCTTTTTGACCGTACAAATTGCCTACCAAAACCAGCCGAAAGCTCGAGGGCACATCGGGCAGAGCTCAGAGAGCTGTGAGGAGAGGGAACTCTAAGGGCAATTCAAAGGTGTGAGGTGGCATCAGCCCCCAAAAATTGAGTCCCTGGGCAAGAAGGTGATTTGAGCATCCCCCTCCAGCCCGAGTAACTGTGTGGGTGATCTGGTTACAACTCATCTGAGGCTCACAGGGCACCCTGAATTAGGGAGAAGTATGGAACTGCTGTTCCTGTATGCTGTTACATCAGGTCCAGGTTGCTTTTCCTTTCTGAAGTAATCCCACTGCTGTTCTCAGTCTCTGACTGTCATCACAAAATTGTTGTCTGGCTAATAATAAACGGGTATTTTCTGTTATCACTCACCTTTTACAGGGTGAGGTAAGATGTAAGCCTAGGCAAAAGACTGACAGCTTTTGGGTTTTACCCCACAAAACAAGCTTCAGTCCCAGGATACAACGCATGCAAGTGCAGCGATGTAACCGCCTGGAGCAACACCAGCCCTTCGACTCGTAACTTCACTGTCTGCAGTGGCCTTGCATCAAGGCGTCCTTTGCCTTGTTGGACCACCAAACACAAACCCGAAGCTAATGTCACGCCCAGCAAACTCAGGGCCACTCCTGAGACAGTAGACCTCGTGGCACTGCTGTCACTGCTGCTGAAGCTCCATCACAGAAATGACACCAAGGCGAAAGCAAGCTTGCCCTGCAATATTGCACAGATGCCTGCAGCAAAACCACCACTGCCAGCCAGTATCAGTGTCCCAGGAGAGACATGTGAACCAGTATCAGACCATGGCAGGGCAACCCTACCATTTGCAGGTCTTCCCTCCTTAGGTAACTCCATGAACGTCCCACATCTGAGTCCCAGTAAGAGCTGTGACTGACTGGGTGCTCTGGGCCAGGTGATGTCTGGCATGTTCAAGGCTTTGCATTGCAGACATTAAACTCAACGAAATGGAAGATTTCTTGGAATTTTGCACTAGCTGCAGGAGAGACTTCAGTCTAAATCCTTGTAGTTCCTTTTATGCCTCTCTCCAGAAGACACCCTAAAATTAATAACATCAACCCTGTTAAAAATACTTTGATTCCTAGTGATAGTAGCTACCAAATTTTGTGACTTGCGCCTAATGCTCTGTACCTAGAACGAATCCCTTCCTTGTTCTCAGGATAAGAAAGTAATCCCCAAAGCTTTTCGAATGAGCCCACGCTGTGCAGATCTCAGGCGGAGGCAGACAGAGGAGCCGTTGCAGACGTACTCTGTATGAAACTGTGGACAGAGGCTGTTGTCTGAAATAACATGTGAGTGCTTTGCAGCAGAAGTAACGTATTTATGCTGTCATGTTTCTTCCACATGTATCTTTTACCTTTGACTTTCCCTCCACTGTCTGTGTCCACACAGCTCTGTCCAAAATCCTACTACCAAGAGCAGTATCTTCTTAACTACACACATTTTTCTCATGGCACGTGCCTTTCCTTCACGTTTCCACACACAGACCCAGCTCCTAGGTTTACTTTTTGCGTCACCCTTCAGCCAGGACAACCAGCCCTGCTGGAGTGACCCACAGCCCTGGAGTTTCGGTTCCTCTTGTGACACCAAGGGCAGTCTTGGTGATCCTGCGTTGTCCCACATTTTAGAAGCAGCACGATTGCCTCCCATGGCCCTTTTCCAACCACAGAATGGTTTGGGTTGGAAGGGACCTTAAAGATCACCCAGTTCCACCCCCCTGCCATGAGCAGGGACCCCTTCCACCAGCCCAGGGTGCTCAGAGCCCCATCACCCTGGCCTTGAACCCTGCCAAGGAGGGGGCAGCCACAGCTTCTCCGGGCAGCCTGGGCCAGGGCCCCACCACCCTCGCAGTGAAGGATTTCTTCCTTATATCCAGTCTCAATCTTTTCTCAGACACCGCTTTTCCTCTTGTGCCTTCTCCTCCAGCCGCCAGCCTGGGAACACAGGTCCCTAACGCCGGAACACCCCGCGGCTCCTCAGCCCCGGGGGTCTGCGGGCGCACCCGGGGTCTGCGGGGCCGTCCCTGCACGGCGGGCGAGGGGCTGCTTCCCCCCCCTCCCCGAGCCCCGCCGCCCTGGCCTGGCTGCGGCCCCGCACCAGCGCTGCCCGCCG
>Ga0065711_1001271_pt1 | contig 61676 bp, 53 predicted proteins | sample Hoacrofraction12_FD_59098 | JGI IMG/M metagenome (GOLD analysis project Ga0065711, IMG submission 59098) | Hoatzin crop microbial communities from Cojedes, Venezuela - Epithelial fraction 12 v2 (version 2) | ecosystem: Host-associated > Birds > Digestive system > Esophagus > Crop | place...
AAAAAAAAAAAAAAAAAAAAAAATTAGCAGAACTAGAAAATGACAGAGGCGCAAAAAAGATGGCCAGAATACAGAAAGGACTTCATGTGAGAAGAAAGTAGACTCAGATCTCCAAGTGGGGAAGATCATGACTGACAGGAGACACACAGGGCCAGCCAAATCACCACAAAGAAAGTTTAATTTCAGGGAAACAATTTACACACAGACACTGTGTGCAACACACAAGTTGGGGAACTTGCCGCTACCACATACGGAAGGGGTCAAATCATGAACGGATTTCAACGTGGACTGGATCAATCGAAGGTACCAGGCAGTCAGTGGCTACTAAGTATGAAAAATGGAGGAGCAACCTCGCATTCAGGAAACTCAGCAGCTGCTAATTGCTGCAAATACTCATTTTGGAAGTAACCGCTGCTGCCTACCATCAGCAGCGAGAGAGCTGAGGTGGAACATTTAATCTGCTCTCGTGAGCAGCGATCACCAAATGGGAGAGGGATCCCTGTCTGCTCTGCACAGCCATTACAGAGACAGAGAAATCGGCAGTGGAGCCTGATGCCTTCTTATCGGGACAAAATTACGGCCTCTGGTTTCCAACGCTTTGTCCATTTGATATCAAGTCAGTCAGTTCATTCCACCTGGATGGATGCTTTGCTGCCTACACCACACAGCAGTAAAAATCTTCCTTTTCCCATTTCCATCCCATTTTTCTGTTCCCCCCCAGCCTGCTCTATTTCCGTCCTCTTTCCCCTTGCTGTTTACATCCTATAAATACTTGCTAGCAGCTGCCGAGTCCACCGTAGGTGTCATTTGGCCAAGCCATGCTGAACGCATTCTTTCCATCCAAATAAATCCCCTCCAGCTGCTGAGGCGCTTTCAGACAGGCTCTCGGTTATACTGCTGTAAATGACTTCAATGACAAACCTGCGCTGGTCTAATCCAAGAGCTGAAAGTGGCTCGATTTGTTTTCGCCTCCAAATTCTCCTTCCCCTGCTTTACTATTGCTTCTTCTTCGTCAGATGCCTTAAGTTAAAAGAACTATATTTTTGAGCCCTGCCAGAGGAGCCCATCGGCTTTAGGCTTTCGGATCACAGCTATTTTTGCAATCTGCTGCCTTACCCCTGCGCGTAAGTCACGAGCTGACACTGACACTTCGCTAAGGAACAGACCACCTTGCACTCTCCAAACTGCTTTCTGGAGAAAGCCTACACCGTGTGGATTTGGGAAGAGACGGTAATTACTGTACAGCATTTCCTGCTTGGAGGGCAAATTTAAACCGGCCAGGACTAGCTTCAGACTGGATTCTCCTCCTTTAACCTCATCCAAAACTGGATCTCCTCATTCATGAGTTCCTGCATCCATAAAATACGAGGGATTTGATGTGATCACCTGCAATTTGTTATTACTTCGCTGTATGATGCCCTTGCATGAAGAACAAAAGATTATTATTACTTCTGCTGGCAAGCCATCTTCTCTGTGTCGTGCCTCGGCAGAGTCCCTGCCAGTATCCAGCTAAATGTGTGACAGCCATGCACCTCCAACAGATGCATTGATTTCAAAGCACTGACCTGCAAAATGGAAATGAAAGTACTCTTCTTGCTCAGAAGTGACCTCCTATGAACTGCCAGACTAATTATGTTTCATTTACACACGGCTACAATGCTGATTCTTCCAGTTCCAGCATGCTGAACAGGCACCTTCGTGACTGAACGTGTCTGCACAAACTAAAATCCTGAAGAAAGGCAAACGTGCCCGAACCCACCCCACTTCCCCATGTACCACCCAGCCCCGTGAAAGACAGAGATGGGTTTTTTTCCCCCTCCCCACAGCTTTAGGCCATCATTACCCCAGCAACACTACTACGTGAAACTTCCCAACGGCTCCTCGCAGTTGGTTCTCTCTTGGCCACTACTTGGCAGCTCAGGGCATACATAAACACGGGCCGGCTGCCAAGGGAAGCTGCGTGCGGCGCTTTGCCAGGCAGCACGCGTCCCGCTCCCCGACAGCTCGCCAGCACGTCGCGGGTAGCTGGTGTGGGCAGCTCGCACGCTACGACTAAAGAGGGGAAGAAACTGAACCCAGGAGGTGGATCCCTGTTAGCAGTCAGCGTCCCAGGGCAGAACACCACAGGGATCATGCGCTGCTTGTAACACCAGGCACAGTTTCACAGGGAACCTGTCCTGTTTTAGGGCAACATGTGGAAATACAGTGTTTGGCAAGAGGGGTGCAAAGGAAGGCTGCTTGTGCTGACGCTGTACGTACACATCGAGGTCAGAGCACTCGCGTGGAGCGAGGGAGGGATGGGGAAAATCTCCGGCTGCCTGGCTGACACGGAGCCGAGTGGCACCTACTGCGAGGAGAGGAGGATCGGGGGGTCGGTCAGCACAGGGACGAGCGTCTTGGAGAGGGACGGATGCACAGCGTGCTGCCGGGGCTGCGTGGGCAGCTGTCCGTGGCCTTGGGCCGCCTGACAGCGCAGCTGGACGGAGCATTTCCCCTGCCGGGATTAACGCCTGTCGCCAGGCCAGCGACTCCCGGCACCAAGGACAAACGACCTGGAAGATTAATTTCAAATTATTTGCACCAAAACCCAAAGATTTGCCGAAGAAGTGCAGAGTCTATATAATAATAAAACCTCTTTTCCATCATATATCACTCCCTAGGACAGGCCTGATTAATTAGTGCCCTTCGCAGGGAGAGCAGAAACGGTACCAACCGGTTCAAGGAGGGACTGGAAATAAGAGCCACGCTCCGCTCTCGCCCCCGCCGCTGCCTCGCAAGCGTCAGCCGCTCCGAGGTGCCGCTTGCCGCACTACTCGCCAAACTCGTGCTCAATATGCTTAAAAAGCCTCCAAAAGAAGAGCTGTACTTCCTAAATTCTGAGCACCATTTCTTCTTCACTACTGATGGTCCTAAATCAATGACCACGCAGCAAGGAGAGGAGTTACGGGGTTGAAGGCGTGCTCCCTTGAAATAACCCAGCACAGCAGCAGAGAGCAAAGCCTTCTGGCAGGAGGTCTTCCAGGAAAATTCCTGCTCCTGATACAAGCCCTTGCTTTCATCCCCTTGGGAAATGCCACCAGCTTGTGACCATAATGCATGCGGGCCAGAGTGCAACGGATCACAGAAAAATTCTTCTGCAAGCAGTGCATGTGTCTGGGGCATACGTGCCGGCCGGAGCGCGGGCTGGATACGACTCTCGGGACGAAGCAAGGAAATGCAGCAGGACAGCTCAGATCAAAGCGTCAGCAGGAACACAGGCTGTCCCCTGCGCTCAGGTCAGGGGGCTGAAGAAAACACAATTAATTCGAAAACAGAGAGTGTGCACCAGTATTTTCTCCACGAGCCAGGTTTAACACATCAGTAGGATGTTGCCTGTCAGCGTTAGGATGAACAAACACGATGCCGTGAGCTCACAGAGAGGGGACACTGGTTTTTCGGAGCGTGACTAACGGAGCGGCAAGGCAAGGCTGCAGCCTGGTCACACCGCACACCTCCGAAGCCCACTTCAGTTTCAGCAAGGAGGAGAAAACACAGCTGGGGTATTCAGCCTCCCCAGCCCCCATCTCTCCTCCTCATTGACTCATCAGGATGGAGGAGATCTCGCTGAACGCATCGATGAGATGTTATTTCCTTTGGTGAGAAACCGGATTAAGGTCATGGCTGCTGCAGAGCTTTGCTGTGCCTCCAGCCAAAGCGCCCCCGGAGCAGGACACACGGTTTGCTGTACCACCTTCCTGATGGAGTTAAGTGGCAAAGCAGGCAGACAAGCAAGAAATTGCCAAGGGGACTTTACTGAGCTCCACTAGAGCCGACCAAACCTGAGTTAAGGCTCCCTCATAACCTTAAGACTCCTGAAGAAGCAAAGATACAGAAGTAAAAACAGCTTTTCTTTCACATAACAGCTTTGATTCAAAGCACGTTACGAGCAGTCATTAGAGCACCCAGTGTACAGGGTAAGCACAGATGAATACATATTTACAATACCCATTTCAGAGATGTGCAAAAATGGCGTGTCAGCCAACGATTCCCCCAACGCTGTGGGGAAAGCGCTACAAATAAACTGGAGGTGATGGAGCTTTCAGCCCCCGGGAACGGAGAGCACGTCCCGAAAGACAGCCAGGCACTGCACGGGGGCTCGCCTGCAGAGCCCGACGCGGCTGCTGGCTGCTGCACCGGTGGGTCTCAGACCAGCAGGCACAGCCACAGCCGCCACAGAGCCCTTCTCTGCAGAACATCGTTTGTGGTGGTGGTGGCAGTGGCAGATACCTTTTCAGAGCTGTTCTGGAGGTGCTCCTTGTATTGGAGCGGGGGGAAGATCAGACGTTGTTTAAAGGAAGGGCTACACAGAATGGTACCTGGAAATGCGAGACAAAAAGAAGTTTCTTTTTTACATAAAAAGAAGAATTTTTTGGTACGTGTTTTGTTGCTAATCCCAACACTGAGTGGCACAGCCACTGACTCAGAAATCAAGCGCGTCTTCTACAAGTTGCAACCGTATGATCTCCAATTTGGCACCTTCAACCTTTCACAGCTGCAGCAATCCATACAAGCATCGCTTTGAGAACTAATCATACTTGTAGCTTTCCAGTAACATTATTTCCCCGCTTTCCCAACCATCAAACTCACCGGTATCATAAATTTGCCAGAATAATTATAGTGACTGAGCTGTCAGCTCCGAAGGATGACAGAAACCAGACCGCTGCATTTCTGCTCCTGCTGTACTACTTGCACATTCATGAGGAAGTTCCCAAGCAGGACAACATTAATTAATTAAGCCCCACTTCTAAGCTAAACACAGGGAATAATCCCACGTTACCTGGTTCTCGCCCCAACATCCAGCAACCAACAGGATCTTTCCCAGCAGCTGCCCTGAAGGAAGCTTTCTCTCTTCCACCGCCGGTTTTTAAAACTGTCCCCAGTTACCCACGTATTGACCCAGAGTCCTGAACCCTTCCCATCTTCCCCTCCATTAGCAACAGCCGCGACTCCTCCTCCCACTTCGCTTTGCCCTCAGATCCCACCATCTCCCTAACTCAGAGATAAGGAGCCTTCTTCCCTCTAGCCTTGCCGTGCTCATTCACCCTGTGTGCACAGGGCTACGCAGGCAGGAAAAGCAACTGCTCTTTATCACAACTACCTTCCCTCAAGAAAATCCAAATACAACGTCCTTTTAGCACTAATCTTGTTTCTGCTTTACACGCCAACTTTACAACAAGCTTTAAACTGTGCCCAACACAGGAGTAAATGAGCAAAAATTGTTCAGCCCTTCCGGGAGGGCTGTCAGGTCTACCCAGTCCTGGGGTGTGAAGGGATACGTGGGTAAGTCATTGGAGGGGAGAAGAAACACAAAATAAAGCTAGAGTGAAAGTAAATCAGAAAACGCAGCAGGGTTCTTGTTTTCTGATCCCCGCTGCCAGCAGCACGCTCCAGCAGGTGCGTGCAGGAGGAGGGAAGAGAGGCTGAACGGCAATCCGTGCCCCGCCATCACTCTGCGCTTGGGGTTGCCAGACAAAATCCTGCCTCTGAGCCAAGAAACAATTCAGTTATCTGCAAAGAAGGATCACTTCTTTGGAAAACAAACGTATCCTTCTCCCCCCACCCCTTTGAGACTTATCTGTGAAAAGCCTTAGGAGAACCCATTTTGAGCACAACGTCTGGAAGCCGCCGAAATAAGACAAAAGCATAGCACTTTGAAGAATTTAACTGTGCTTTTACTTACTATTTCCCAACCTCCTCTTTCTTAACAGGAAAGCTCATTGCCCAGACAAGGTTAGACAGAGATTTCTAAAAATCCCAGCAATGCAAGAGCTTTACCATCGCCCTGAGAGCAGGTGGACTTGCCGACATAGCATTACGTGGAAAGCGTTCCCTCAGACTTGCAGCTCTAACACAGCACATTGTTTTTTCAGCTGATTAGAAGAGGTGCAAAACTAGTAACAAGAGCTAAACCGCAACTCCACCACCTCCTTGTTTAATTTCATCTGCATATCAAAGTACTACTATGAATAAAGGAGTTTGGCGGGTTGAAGACTGGAGATTAGGACAAGACAGTCCAGATTAAAAAAGTTAACTGCAAGTGGTTTAAGTCATAACTTTGAAGTAGATGGCTCCCAGGCTCCCACTACTTGGAGGATTTAATAGAAGCTGTTAAAATCTTCAGCCTCCACAGCAAATGGGAGCAAATGAACAATTACATAGGTGCTACAGATGGGAAAGAGAAAAATCAGATCATTAAGCATTACGTGGGTGGCAAGCCATGTGAACGTGGCTCTTCTGTGCATGTGATGACCCAACTATCACACAACTCACCGAGCTATTAGCACTCAGCTCTGATAGCAGCCACACGGCTCTGGCCGTGTTTAAGACAACTGCACTTTGAGGCAGAACTCTGAACAGATGCATAAACAAGATTCACACGGCTGAGCTCTCGGGCAATACCCAAGATGGTCCATCCCTAAAGAAATCAAAGCAAAGCCTCTCAGGAGTAATTACACTGCAGTCCATTACCAACCACTTGCAAACAGAAAGCCTGCAGCCTGCAGTACAAGCTCACAGCCAGGCCTCTGGAGGTTTTCTCAACAAAAGCAGATACGCCGAACTCACCATTTTATTTTTAGGATGAGGGTTTTGTTTGTTCAAACAATATACTCTAGGGCTGACCTGGATAAGACTCAAATTAGGTATCCAAATTTAAGTCCTCATCTTTTCCAAGAAAGAGCCCACATTCCTTATCTTTCCTTTCAGCCTCTACAAAACAGCACCAAAAGTAAAATACCAAGTCACAGGCGTAGTCTTATCTTTAAGGATAAGGAGTTTAGACTCTCCTTTGCTATTTTAGCTCCTGGATATTGCCCTGCCTTTCTTTTTGAAAGACATACAGAATCCAGGAGCCTGACTGCGTGGCTGACACTGGAATTCAGATTTCGGTCTGGTTTACCCATACGTGGCAATGGATGCTCTACTCACAAGAAGAACACACGCCACTTCTCCAAACACCTGTATGAGTAATTCCCAACCCTGAAGCCCCCATACGTCAATCTGAGCTTCAGAAAGCGACGTAATAAAGAAAAGCTACAACGTCACTGTGCACCGAGACACAGACATCGATCTACACACTAAAAACGTATTACAGGTCATCAATGGCTTCCCTTCCTCTGCAAGGCGCCTACCCCAGCAGCCAGCTAACCGCAGGAGGAGGGCCAGGACTGCAGAGGTCACGAGGATTAACCTTGGGGCCGCCAACTTTCTGCCCTTCCAAATGTCAAAAGACAGATTGGGCCTGGTGTACAAAGGGATCACTTTGAAGAAAGGGAACTGGAGGAAGCGTATTTCAAGTATTCAGGGTTGGGTTTTTTTCCTCCATGACATAAAGCAGAGTCAGCCTTTTTCGTATCATTTTGATACTCCCGTACTGCAGAAACCTTGCTTCATCAGCCATTACTGGCCCCTGACAGACTGCAGATGCTGCATGGTGAGCTTCACTCTTCTGTTTAAAAGCAGGGAACAGGCATTTTTCCAGTTTCTTTCATATTTCAGTTCTATTTCCCGACGCCCTTCACAGCAATATCGGGATGAGGAATGGGATCCTTTCAGTGGTGCATATTTCTGCAAGACCCGTCTTGCTACAGAGAAGGAAAGCAGAGTCCTTACATGCCACCTCAGCATCTTGAGCAAGCCATCGGAAGTGAAACACAAATTTCATGGCTGCTGCCTGACTGCGTTAGCGGGAGAGAAAAAGAAAAAAACAGGAATTGCAAAAAATCCTCACTCTCATCTTGCGAAAGCAGACATGAGGAAACGGTGTGACCCGAGTACAGCAGGACCCAGTCCGTGCCAGGCTGACTCCATACGGGACTGCCAGACACCAAGCTGGAGACGGTGCTCTGCCAAAGCCACGCAGAGCCCAGCACCCCTGACCGCTGTTCCCCACTCCTCTGGGATTGGGCACGACCCGCGTTAGCTCTATGCAACCGCACATCACCTCATCCAGCCATTGACCTTTCCCCAACACCACGAAACCAAAGGCATCCCCCTGCCGCTGCTGGGGACCTGGCACACTCTGCAGACTCGACTGCTGGGGCAGCGACTCAAGAAGATGTCGGCAGAGCCCCTCTCACAGAATCCCATGATCCCAGCATGGCAGGGGTTGGAAGGGACCTCTGTGGGTCATCCAGTCCAACCCCTGCCGAAGCAGGGTCACCCGGAGCAGGCTGCACAGGACTGTGTCCAGGCGACAAGGACCTCTTCTCCAGCATCTCCACAAGCACACCATGGGAGGATGGCACCGGAGCTGGCGCTGCCTGCAATTCACTAGGGACATACAGGGTTCACTTGTGCAGGCTCTTCGCTGCCCAGAACGGGCGAGGATGCTCTCCAGCCTCCGCAGCCCCGGCAAGCACGTCTCGGCACTGCACCCAGACAACGCAAACAGGTTACCAGCAGCCTGGCTGTTCCTCAGCCGCCGCACACCGGAATAAAGAGTTCATTTTATCATAATAATTGGGCTGGATATCTGGTTTCAAGCAAATTCCTCAGACTCGTTAAACCCATGCGACAAGAGCATAAATCCATATACATTTAGAGACAATAATACCCTCCTAAGACCCCAAACAATTCCTCCTGGTCATGGTTTATAAGCCACTTCTACATAGGTGCTTCAGAGCAATTTATAAAGCACAGGCACCAATGCCGAGATGGGAAACACCGCGTCTCACAGACGGAGAACACGGTTTAGAAGCGTTTGAGCCGTTTGCTCCAGCCCGTGCGGTGTCGGGAGCTGAACACCAGCGCAGTGAAATGCGGACTGCCCACTCCTCGCTCCAGGGCTTCAACCCGCAGCAGCCGCAGCGACCCAGCACACCTCGAGCACCTCGGAGCGGCCGCTGCTGCTCTGTCAGGACTATCCTAGCCAAGGTCAGAACCAAGAGCAAAGGTTTTAGCAAAAATGTTGTTTCATAATTTACCTCAGAAGAATTGTTTTATCAGATTATGGTTTTTGAATACTTCAAAGAATCAGAATCTAATTTTTGCATATTTTTCAAGCTGTTAGCCCTCTGCTTACTGTGAATATTAAGCCCTGTGAGACAGAGATAACAAATGAAGTGGATACCTGTACCCCATTATAAACCACCGAGAGCAACCTTAAATTTTGCCATCAATAATCTATTGGCAAAATGCAATGCAGTCCTGAAGCTCACTGCATGAGCTGAGAATTATTTCATTATTCATTATTTCCGCACAGAGAAAAACACCACTCTGTGTTCTTCATGACGGGATTTTCAACGCACCCCTCTGGAGGCAGCTTCTGAATTCCGGCACCAAATTCCTCTCCTCTCCCCCGACACGTTCTTCTAACAGCACATCACTCGGGTGCTTCTGGTCAAGCGTAACAGTTTAAAAAGGCAACTCTCTTCACGCTTCCAGGTACTGCCCTGTGGTCGAGGCACCGTGATCCAACGAGCCCACCACCCCTACCTCAAGCCCTGCAGCTCCGCAGTGGTAGTTTTAAGACAACTTCCACGCACACACCTCTCTCACTAAGGGTTAAGAAGCCTCACATCACTAGTTATCCATCTTAGCTGACGAATAAGAGTTAATCTTCCTTCACTGCTGGAACTGAATCTGAAGCACCTGCACCATAAACTTCATGCAGTCTCCCCAGGAGACTCTGCTGTTGCCCGAGATTGAACATCAGGGTTTCATAACCACGACGCTGCTACCACCGGCACCGCAGGAGCAGCAGCTACAGGATGGCAAGGGTGGTGTCTGCATCACGCGAGGAAACTGTCCATCCCGAGGACAGCGCTTTGTCACTGGAACATCGTTTCCACCTCAAATTTCAGCTTTTTATTGCTCAGCTGTTTCATCACACACTGAAAGCTGGGGTACGAGATGTCAGCTCCACCACTGCCCCACCTGCCAGCCTGCTCCAGCCCACCATGTCCAAACCTCAGTCCTGACCTAGGAGACTTCACCTCCATCATGCCTGAGAAGAGTCCCGAAGTTGAGACATTTGCTGCGCAGTCTTCCCTATTTTCAAGGAATAAACAGGCTTCTCTCGGCTTCTGTGAACCATGGAGCAAAAGATGACAGTCTAGATGGAATCTCAGTTCTTAGACAACTCGCACTGCTCCAGCTCCCAGTGCTCCTCTCCATGGCAGCAGTACTGGAAACCAGACATTCCTGCGTTGCTGTCTGACCTTGGTCTTTGGGAAAGTCAACAACAGCCCCCCAAAATACGAGGTTTTATTTCTAACATCGCTTCCTTGCAGCACATTGCCCCAGGAAGTCCAACGGCTTCCTTACCATGGTATGCTGTTGTGTATTTGCATGTTCATTAGTTTTGGCAGCTTGTCAACTTTCCCTTAACCAATTCAAGCAAGAAAAAGAAAACAGTGGCTTCATAGCTTCTCTCCGAAAAAAGCTGATGAGAATTTCACCGGAGGTGAAAGCAGAATTTCTATTGCCTGCAGTGATCCTTTTGCCAAACACTGAAGACCTGCACCATGCAATGAAGAAGTGAAAGCTTCTCAGAGTGAAGATGGCAAAATCCAATTAACTAGGAAGCATCAAGCAACTAAGCAACAGGGTAACCATAAAACACCTCCTGTCCTCAATTCTCCTGAGAAAAGGACACAATTAAGAACAGGCCTGCCCTCACCCAGCATGAGACCACAAGGGTTTTGTGCATTTTAAGGCTCCTCTCCACATTAGAATAACAAACTGGACAGAAAAACAAAGCAAAACCCCAAATATACTAGTGTCGTTATTAATCACTTCTGACTCCTCACATGAGCATACTGCAAATTCAGCCTTGGCACTTCTGCCAGCTCTGATACCACTTAATTGCTGGGAGTGTAATTAAAGTACTGTTTTTACAGGCCACAGAACATCAGCACCACGTCCCTTCGCCTGCTAAAGGCAGTTGGGTGCTCTCTGCCTCTGAGCAGAGCAATGTGCAAAGACACTACCATAGCAGGAACATAACAGCCTACAGCACAGCATTTACTTGCTTTTAAGTGTTTCACGTGGACCGGCCAGGTCATCAATACCCAAATTCAATTCCTTTTTAAACGAGATGGAGCAGGGGAAGCACTGCAGGGTTTGTTCGTATGCAAGAGCTCCTCACCTCCTAGGCAAACTTGCATGCTGAAAGCATCCACAAACATCCAGACAAGGAACATGATCCTCTAAAGTTCTCAAAATGACTGTTTCAAGTTTTTCCTTACGTTATGTTTGGAGTTTTTCATCACTCCTTTTCTACCATCATTGCTCAGAAACATGAAGGGGCACAGCAACAGCTGGGAAACCCCTCAATGTGCTGCCACACTGGACCCAGCCTTCAAATGAAGGTTCCTCATGCTTGTACTGGGTGATGTAGACGTGCACCTACCATGTCCCAAGGTGGGTGTGGGCATGCCCTACCTTCTCCTTGCTTGACCGAGGTACATAGCACAGTCCAAGCTATACATCCCCTTGGTTCTTTCCAACCGCAGAATGCAGTTTTGCCCAGCCAGACTTTGCTAGGGATTACTCAGAAGCTACAAGTCCCAGTGCAGATTAAGCACAACTTCTGTCTTTGTGCCTACTGGATGGACAGCAGGGCCAGCGGGTCAGCATCTGGTGGCAGAGAAGGGAAGCAAGGCTGACAAGCAGGATTTTACCCAGACTTGCCCCAGTGAGCTGGATTTGCAGCCAGACATAACGAATGCAGTGACAACGATGCCTCCTTGGTTTATTCTTCGTGCAATCAGGGGTCTCAGAGTCAAACACTGAGGGGGCAGCAGGCACATGTGATCTCCCGAGAGCAGAACGGTTACGAGCTCTGCCTCTCGGCACTCTTCTCGTCTTTTCATCATTGGGTAAAGCCACTGAATCAGAAGATCAAGCCAGGCGTTAAGGAGCACAGAGACCCAAGCCAGGCCCAGCACAGCAGCCAGTAAACGACCCAGTGGTAGATGGACCTGCACGTTTGGCCTTCTCTAAAGGTACGGAGCGCGAGCACCCCGCACACACCACGGGCTTCAGGAGCACAGACAGATGAGACAACAAGCTGGTTCATCAGACACAAATATCTCCATAACAAGAAAGGCGTAACTTGCTTCTCCTACGCTGCTGCTTTTATCCTCCCTTTTCAGAGGGCCAGAGATGAAAATAAAGTGGAAAAAGGAGAAAGAACAAGTTGATGAAACAGGCCAACTGCCCAAAATGAAAAGGCGTGAGTCTGAGTCAAACCCTTTGAGTGAGCGAGAAAGCGCTGTGGAAAAACACTACTTGACATTATCAAGAGCTGAGACAAAATAAGTTCGAGGAGAAAACTATATGGAAGAACGAGAAAAGAGAAGATGCCCTGATGAATTATCTACAAATATCCTCCCACAGCAGCTCCTCAGGGAAAGCTTAAATGCTCGGCCTGAAGGCAAGGGCAGTGGAGGGGCGGGCAAGGCACAGCGCGTTGCAGAGCTCCGGTGCCACGGAGACGCAGGGCGCGGGGGCTCCACGAGTGCCAGCCGGTAAAGGTCTCCAGCACCACGTGCGCTCATTCCCAGCAGGAACGTGCAGCTGATGGTCATGCCTGATTGTAGACAGCACATCCAAAAAAGGCAAGTAACTTCATTTAACAACAGCTCTTTCCTTCTCAGCAAGCACGTCTTACGCACAACGTGTATTTGTATCCTGTGGGTTACTGCAAATACAGCCTCTTCTCAGAACAGCCAAACTGAACCAGGTCTGACATTTTGTATTTTCCCATTGCGCCGACGTGGAATAGGCACTTTGGACCAAATTCCCTCCTGGAATAACGACAATACAACTAACAGCAAAGCTCATCGTCACAACTTTGCTCAAGTCACTCTTCTGAAACAGCACGACCTGTTTTTTTCCCCAACGCCCTAGGGATTCCCAGCTACTTCTGTATTAATTATTTACTCCCCATAAATCTTAGTTTTCAAACAGCTTTCTAAGACAACCATAGAAAAGCAAAGAAAGGGTGGGCTGCACACNGAATGNCTAAAGGTCATGGGAATGATTTATGGGAGGGTTTATGCCGTTNTTGCAGCNTTTGATGTGTCATTATTCTCGCAACTACATTTCAAAGGTGGTATTTTTCTAAACGCAAATCCCCTGTCCCTTCCTCAAACTCCACAATGTTTCTAACTGAAATTAACTTAGCTCTTAACAAAAGCAAACCACTATAATTTTAGAACTGTATCACTTCGATTTGTTTTATTTTTATACTCACAAGAGAAAGAAAACCTTTAGTTCCTCTGAGCCTTTTGTCATGACAAACCACAAAGATAATTACTAGGAAGCCGCTCCGGTAAAACCTCCCAAACCGACTGTCACTGGGAAGCCAGACAAGCATTCCCAAAATAACAACTAAATAATTGATACCGCTGGCGTAGCAGAACACAATGCCTCCAACCGAAGTGCCCGCCGCCCGCACCCTGTCGCTATCAGCTCTCTGTGCTTTGTGTCACCAGCTCTGGTTCATGCTTCTAGAACAAGGCAGGAGCTCAGCCCGCGTGGTACGTTACCCAAAGGCTACGCCAACTACCAGGAGTCAGCGCAGTGACCCATTTTTAGCCGGAATGGACTTTAATCCTGGGGTGATTTTAAGTACCTAGTGCATAATCCCTTGAAGTTCCTTTGTTAGTAGAGACGAGGCCCCAAGAACTTACTTTGTCCTGCAAACCTTCCAAAGGCAGAATTTTACAGAGTTCATAGTAACTTCATGCTTTCCCCAGAGTCTTAATTATATTCCCACCTCAAAAAAAGTTTTTTAAAAAAATCCCAGTCTTTCACCGAATCACAATTTAGATGACAATTCAGTTACAGAAACAGCACACAGGGACCCTTCCACTGGGAGCACAATGCTGACCCCATCCACGTGCCTCCCTGAATCCCCAGAGAAAGCATTTTAGACCGTGATATAAATAAGGTTTCAGAGAAAGGAGAAATTATCATGTTTATCCATTCTTCCATATAAACCTCTCCAAGTCCTCCATATTGCATGGATGCAGAAATGAGCAAGTTGCTGGTTCACTGTCACGTTGCTGAGTGGGTGGCGCGCGTCCGGAAATCCTAAAGCCAACACAGCAGCAGGTCAGCGGTTCGGAGCTGCGGAGGAGGACAACACAGGACCCACAAACAGGCTCAATAATCCTGCTCTTTCTTACCTCTGCTCTTGAAAACCAGCTGGTGGTAGCTTGCAAATTAAGTAGTAGGACAAAAAAATAAATAGTTTGGCAAAAGTCACAGCAGTGTTTACAGAAGGAAGAAAGGAAGGGAACGAGCAAAATGTGCTGCCAGCAGTACAGCAGTGCACAGATTTTAGCGTGACACAGGCTTCAGTAGGGACAGAGATATCAGATATTTTCTAACAAAAACAACGCATGAGTGCTTTGCATCAGTCGATTAGAAGCCTCCTCAGATACCCAGACTAAGTAGAAGCTCCCCTCCTCTGCTCTACTTTGTGTCTCCACAGGATAGTGCTTATCTCAGAAATGAAATACTGAAATCACCTTAGGTGAAGAAGCCGTGAAAGCAAGCGGGATGAAGGCATCTTTGCAAACACTCAAAGAAACAGCCACAGCGCTGGCTGTCTCAGCACCAAGTGACTAATCAGACCAAGCTGTCACAAAGGAGCTCTGACCTTTCCCGTAGCGAATACTGCCCCCAACGCACACACTGGCCCAAAGACAAAAATGTGATCTTTCTGTGGATTTAAATAGGCAGACTATGTGCAAATTATATTTTTTTTATTTTTTGAGAGCAGTATTTCAAAGCACTGTTTTAAAGAAGGGCTTCAAGAACATGGTGACGAAGACAACGAAGATGGTGCTTTCTTGAGACAAAGGGCTACTACATTCTGACTCAACAGAAAGCTCTCAAAGTAAAACGGATTCCAAAGAAAAATGCCAGTAACAACTTATTTCCAAAGCTCACTGGGAATTCAGATGGAATTCTAACAGAGTGTTCAGCACACACCTTGTCCTCATGTCTGCAAAAATACAATCTTTCTGTAAAGTAAGGCTGTCAGAAGTGTATAGGTACCTGGGGTTTTGGGCAATTAGAAAGAAGAGAACATTCTCCCATTAGAGGACATAATTCCTCTTGCTGCTCAAACTTTGAAGAGCTTTGGCAGCCTTTGAAATATTGTGAGCCATTTTCTAATATAAGAATTCATAGGGGGGAAAAAAAAAATCCATAGCGTAGGTCAACAAAAGAAAGAAGTGTCGTATTTAGTCCCCTGTTCATCTCCTGATATTAAGTCCAACTTATGAAAGGTCTTGAGAGGTCACAAACACTCATGTTCCTTCTGCAGAAATCCCAGCACAAATCCACACAGCAGGTTGGGCTTGTGCAACAAAAGCAACCCCCAGCGTCCCCCCCAGACCCTGCTCAGAGAACAGCGCTGGTTTGACAGGATGCCCGGCACCCTGAGGAATCTGTTGCGGCCCAGGATCTGGCAGCGATGCACCAGCGTTCCCAGGAGAAGCCGCCTACCTTGCTCCTCCGCCCCCGAGCACCAGTGCGATCGCGTTGCCAGTCAGAACACGAGCCAGGCGAGAAAAGTCAGAGTGACGGTCTGGTGGCTTCTGGAATACGCGTTCGTACATCTCTACCTGCAGAAGAGAGGCAGAAGGTGGTCACTCTAAAGGCAAGGCAGAGTCTACGCTACCAGCCAACAACATGCTGTTAAAAAGTGGATAGCTGTTCTTCGCAGGAAAAGAGGGTTAATGAACTATCCAAACAGTTCCAGTGATCATATGCAGCTCTCACACTTTCGTAGTAGATGGGAGAATTTCCTTGTAGTACAGTATTTTCTCTGGAGCTACTTCTTTTTCTTGACAAGGATTTGAAGTTACTGGGAAGCATCCCAAGTCTGCCTCTGCTTTACCTTCAGCAGGGTTTTCACAAGCGTGGGTATTCTCCCAACAAAAGGGCTCTCCCGCATGTCCACACCTATCAATATGACTGTGATATGGCATTTACTGTCTTCAGCCAAACACACATCCACAAAGAGGACACAAGCCCCTTATCCCTACATTTCCCATAGCAAATGGAGGCCAAAGAGATTTCGGGAACACTGTGCAACAGTCAGCTGCACATCAGAACATCACGCAGTATTGTTACCTCAGATGACCTTTGATACGTGGACTACAAGTATGAGAGCCAAGGGAAGCAGCCACCAAAGCAGGAATCTCTTACCAGCTTGGGCAGGCTTCTTTTGGAAAAGACTCTGCGTGGACAGTGGAGATGGAGATGAGCAGAACACCAGCTCCGCATGTTGAGCCATTCCACAGTTCGGGAAGGGAGAGGCCCATCCTCCTTATGGAGCAGGACGAGCTGCTTCTGGGCTCGGACCGCAGTGTTCTCCAGCATCCTCTCCAGCTACAGTGCCAAAAGAATGGGGGTGTCAGGTATTTATTGCTCCAGCTTCAGTTTAACAGAACACTGTATTGTGAAATACATATATATGTATCTATGTGCACACATACACATATACCTGTCTGACCCCTATTCCTATCTGAATCTGCAGACAACTACACTAAGCACCCTCAAACAAGACTGATTTAGACAACTACATTGTTAGCTGTGGGCTTACATGGCACACAGAACTCTAAAATCAGACAAGCATTCAGACCTGAACGCTTAAAAATGAATGCTTTTTACCTAAAACACAGACCAGTAAACGCACAGCGCAGACACACGCTGCTCATGCAAAACGAGATTGCTTCCCAAATCACTCTTAAGCCTACAAATGTTCAGCATGTTTTGCTCTTCCACTTTCAATCAGACCACTTTTTCTCATTGCATGCCTTATTTTTTTCATTTTTCTGTTGTTTCAGGCAACTGATGGCGATTTGCTTCTGCCGTGCTTCCTGCCTCCCACGTACAGGCCTGGAGAACCAACACAAAGTGATGCGCAAGAAGGCTGCAGATGGTGCCAGTCCCAGGCTCTTGGGAGGTCAGACTTAGCACTTCACAATCCTAAAAATACCCACTTGTGACCTCATTGTTAAGTTTCTTGTAGGATTTATGTGCCTGGTCAAACAACTCTGGTAATAAAATACTAAAAATAAAAATACATAGTGAGGGGAAAAAAAAATACAGCTCACAATCTGTAATAAAATATATTACATTATTCATACAATACAATTGGTATCTACTTTCTCCTAGGCACACACCATGAACTCCATCCAGGCAAGAAGAAGAAAATAATTCCTCTCTCTATCTAGAGATCTGCTAAGAAATTCTGGACAGAAACACAAAGCTTCAAAGCAATCTGACTTTTGATTTACCATTGGCCAAAATGACTCCTTAGAGGAAAAGAACTTCGCTGGAAATACTTCTACATAAAACGTGCCTTTCAGAGGACCCTCATTCAACTCCTTTTCTATTTATAATCCATATTTCTCAGGAATATTTCATTATTTATGCTTCACTGGGTATCAAACCCGGGAAAATTCACAAGTGTGAAACACCCTTCTTTGGCCCAGACTGCTAACGCTGCCGATGCAGGAAGGAGCCACTTCCACACCTCTCCGACGGTCGGCTCCTGGTCTCCCAGTCCGACGATCAGGATGCAGTCGGCCTGCCGGATGCAGCGCTGAGTCCAGGGAGTAAGGGTGCTGTCTGCCTGGTAGAGTACGATCCGGTGAATGTCCTCCTGCTGCCCCAGCCAGCTGCTCAGCCGGTATTCATGGATGCTGGGGACAGGAAAGGAAAAGACCCCAAAGTCAAACAGTTTTATATCACAGCTCCTAACAGAGTAGAGAGAAATCTCATGTCAAGCACAAAATCTGAAGGGCATCAGAGACCGGGATCTCTTGCTCGCTGCCCACATTTCCAGGCTCATGCTTTCTTTATTTCTCTATTATTTATACCATTAGATATAGACACAGAGGAAGGAGGATGCAGTGATGCTGAACTTCCACAGCATCCCTAAGAATGAGCACACAATACCCACTTGGTATGAATATATATAAATATTCAGCTTTTCCAGCTGCACAAGTGAGATGGGGAAAAACCACTCACATTTGAAGCAAATACTCTTGAAACACTGTTTTCTCAAACAGCTTGATGAGAAAGCACAATTTATGTTAGAACACGGGATTTTATTCCAAAACATTGTATATTTATAAGACCAGCATAGCATCCTTCTGCATTTTTTCGTAGGTAATAATGAGGGCAGGTACCTATCCAGCGCAGCAGAACCAAGCCGCTGTTTGATGTTATCGCTGGTGAGCAGCAAAGCAGGACCTGGAAGAACAAGAAATTTCATATGAGAACACCGGCCACTCAGCTCCTGGCAAGAGAAAACTTTCCCTGCTGAGAAAACGCAGTAACAAACGCAGGTCCGTGAATTTGCTTTGAAGATCGTGACGGATCAGCATATCGATCAGAGCTGTTGTGGAAGAAACAGTTGGCACAAAGTCTTCACAACAGTTTTTACACTTATCCCCGTTCTCCACATTCCCAGCGCTCTGTCACTGCGGTAGTCACAACCTACAAGCTCTCTTGGTGTTCCTCAGCGTCACGCAGGATGACAGCTTGTCCTGCAGCTGCATTCTCACAGACACAGCATGCAGAATATCACGTACCCTTTCCAACCACAGCAAGCCCAGGAATGTGGTTTCAAAGACAAAACTTATTTTTCTGACCTCCTGAAATACAGAATTTGTCCATCCTGCACTGACCCAGCTCCCCAGGTGAATCCTAAAGCTCTCTACAGTAGTGCTGCTGCTTATTCCGTCTGCCAGCGGGAACCTACACCAGTATCAGCCCCCAGTGGAAAGAGACTCCCAGACCCGGAGGGCACAGTCCGAGCCACCACCGAGACAGACGCACGCGCACTGCTGGCAACGACAGCGTATCCCAGGGGAATTTTGGTGCACATAAAGTTTCTTGCAGCCACTTCAGCCTATTTTTCTTACTAGCAATTCTAGTTCAGCAGCAGCAATACACGCCATATGTGGTAGAGGCTGCAGAAGAACCAAAGCTAAATACAAAAAAGCAAAGAAAAAGGATTAACATCCTATTTAAAGAAAACATTATCTGTCTCATCTTGAGAGAGAAATTCACATTTACAAAACATGAAAGCAGTTGCTTTGTATTAATGTTTTCATAATGTAATCCTTCATTTTTTCATTAATAAAATAACAGAAACTTATGTATGAAATCACAAAACACTTAATTACGTGAGGTCTCTCAAGGCATTAATAAAGCAGCATGGCTTAAAGTGTTCAGTAAAAATCAAGGAACCATGAAGAAACCACATGGTAAAAGGCTGCAATCCCACACCGATACGCTCAACACGCACAAACCAGCAGGCCAGTACGCGGGGCTGGCCAGCCTGACCTTCAGGGCCAGCTCATGTCCCCCTCAACGCTCGAGTCCTCCTGCGAAGACTTCGCTCTGTGTTAACATACTTCAGTGCTAGACTTGAAAAGAACTCAGGAGTATGACCTGCCTTCTTCTATTTTCAAACACCCAAATAACGTTTGCTTTTTGTTACCCTGATGATGAAGGGAGAACAAACAAAAACAGACAAAAATATCCCATAAGTTGAGACCTAAAGATAAAAAGTAAAAGCTGGTAAGAAAGGATGGAAAAGGGGATGACTTGAGAGCAGAATTTAAATTCCTCCTCCTCCAGTGAAGTTTCTGGTACTTGGCTCCGACGAAAGCAAGGAGTGCGAAGCAGAGGGAGTGAGCTCCTCAGCATTTCAAGACCCGAACGGGTCTAATCTGCCCTTCACTGCTGCTCCTCCGCTTGTGCTCACCGAGCCGTCTGTCTGCAGGGAACCGACCCAACGCTCGCGGGGGCTTCTCCCACTTCATTTCTAAAGCTGGTAGATTCTTTGATCTGGTTCATCGTTCAGCCTCAGGCGCAGCTGGGCCAGCACAACTCCGGGTGAGGGACTGGGGTTAAGGGCGGTCTCCCAGAAGCAACGCTCGTGGCATCGCATGCTGTGAAGGCAGCAAGGGAGCGAGCGCAGGCAGATTTTGAAAAAGCAGTCAACAGCAGAGTTATCGTTTGTGTCCATTAACGTGTCAAAGTTCTCAGCAAAACAGGAGTGACACGCAGACCAAATACTCTTCCAGGGTACGTGACTTACAAAGCTTTCTGACAGCGGTGGAAATTTAGTAGGCAACAACGGACAGGCAGGAATGCAAAATGAGCTGAGGAATACAATAAAAACGTCAGGTAAGAGAGACTAACGACGAGGAGGGAACAGCGTTTGCCTGTCACCTCCCTGCACCCGGTCACTGAGCTCCAAGAACATCAGCACGGGAGCTTGGGGAGCACGGCACTGATCCGACGCACGGGGGGCAGGTACCCCAAGGGGAAACCATTACACCCAGTAACCCAGCCAGCCAGAGCACCTTTTACAGGAGGCGAGAGGAAGACTTTGGGGAGCTGGGGTGCATCGTTATGTCGGTCATGGTGGTGGCTACTTCAGCTACAAATATCTTCAACGGGCACAACACATCCCCATCGAGCACCAGAAGAGCCTTGGGAGACACACAGGGCTTCAGAAATCACATCCACTCACCGCGCTTTTGTACTTGGAAGAGCAGCAGCTCCCAGCCCAGCACACAACCAGTACAGGCTCAGGAGGGGTCTGCCCAGCATCCCCCATACACACCAGCAGCGCAGGGTGAAGGCACCCAGACCCTTCTTCATCCCCAGCACAGAACACGGTGATGCTTCCAGCTGAACCAACTCTGTTTCGCTTCAGAAATAACAACCATCTGCTCTAACACTTCCACTTGCTAGCAAGCTCCCAATTAATCAGCCATTAAATAACCCTCCATTAATGTGACTGAGAACACCAACATATGCGTTCTCAAGCTCATAAAACAGAATGACCAAAAGTGTTATTTAAACTAAAATGCTGAGAGCAATGAAGTAATCAAAACCATTCTCAAGTACAGAGCCCTCCACCAGCCACACCAGCAGGCAGGAATGTCCAAGACGACGCGTAAAGCTTGTAAGAAGGTCACTTTGCTTCTTCAGAGGAGTTAGCTTCATAGGTTGTTTATTGCGGGGCAAAAGCAACATTCTAGACTAGAGAACAGTCCTTGGGGTCCCAAGGCATCCCAAGGTCCCTGCCCATGGCGGGGGGGGTTGGAACTAGATGACATATAAGGTCCCTTCCAACCCAAACCATGCTACTATTCCATGGTCCTCAACACACATGATCACAGTCACAGCCCATCACCCAGCGACGCTCTCGCCACGCCTGACATCAGCCTCACAGGCAATTCACAGCTGCTGTTGGCACCAAGGCAACATCCCCCCAACCCTCCCGCAGCCGCCTGCTCCCTTCGGGGACCGTGCTCGTCCCGCAGGATCAGACAGGGGTGAACAGCTCAAAGTTAAGAACACAGGAGAGGTGATATGAGGTAACATGAAGTATTTATCTAAGCCCAGTAGCGTCTCTCTGACTGCGACCAGCAGCAGATTGCTGGGGAAGAGGGTGAGAAGCGAGGATTAGAAGCGAGGAAAACTTAATGAGTTCTTCAAGCCTCCAACAATTTGCAGTTCATGAATTTCTCAAGCCAGAGGTGGTGACTTTTCATAGCCCCTGGGGGACTTCTCTTTCAGCGAACAGGCTGGGATTCTGAATCACAGCTCTTACATGCTTCAGGTGAGAAAAGACAGCAGTCATACCCCCAGGCACAGAGGATCATGACTCATGGAGAAACCTCATGGAGCATCTAAATTGCTACTCCAGTCTCGTCTGTTTTCCAGTACAGAACTACAAGCCCGTGAAAGAGAAGTGAGGAGGAGAAACGCTAGCAAGTATCAGAGGTCTAGTTCATTTTATCCCTTAAGAATCTAAGGCACTCAGGAGAAGGTTGAGACAGCCCTTCAGCAAGGCTTCCAAGCTCAAACCCTGCCCCAGTGAAGAGACCCAAGCACCACACAAGAGACATCGCTTTTCCTTTCTTTCCAAAGATGAGCGTGGTACTCACTTTTGTAATTATTTTCCCCACATAACACCAATTTCACCAGATGTGCAGGAGTAGGAATACAGATATCCTAGTTCTAAGTCTAACGAAACATGGTCAAAAAGTTGCCCAGAGAAATCAGTGGCCCAAAGGCCAAGGACTGATCTCTGGTGATGAGAAATGGCTGCAAAGCCACCTCACCTGGAAAAAACACTCGCACAAAAAGAGACATCCAGTACAAAATGCACTGTGGAAAAATTTTAGCACAGCAAACTCAACTCGCCTAGACTTCATCAAAAGAGAATTTATATTTGACCTAATAAAAGCCTACAGAATTATGTGTCAGAGAGACAGAACTGATGTACGAGTTCGATGTCCCAATGTTAGAACATCTCGCCCAGCAAAAAATACCAAGTTGTGCCAGGGTCCAGGCACCACATTAAACATTTAACATTTTAATCTCATCTGTGTGTAAAGAAGGGAATGTCAGGCAGAACTACAATTAAAACAGCCAATAAATTATTAGTAAAGATATTTCAGTGAGCTCTCCAATACATTATACATTTTTAGAATCGAAAACTTATATTTAAAGGGCAGAGAGGAAGGAGAGACACACATATGTTGGATCTGAATCCCCCTCTACTTCAGTATCAAATTATAAATGATCAGAGGGCTCCCACATAGAATCAGAATTTGCACAGCCATGTGGTATCATTTAGCTGGTCTCCGTGAAAGAACAGAAAAAAAATAGATAGACAAATGCTTTTAAAATTCTGAATACGGCAGAAGAGCTTTTTGATGAGAAATACTCTCAGCTCTACCAGGATTAAGGAGAAAAAAAAATATTAATAATAAAAAGCGACATCACGAACCTCGACCAGAATTCATCGGCCTGATTATCCTAACCTGGAATTTGCACAGCAGGGAAACGTGCCCACCTTCATTTCACTCCATTTCAGAAATGGAAAATCCTGTCCCTGCTTTTTGGACATTTTATATCATAGAATCATTAAGGCTGGAAAAGACCTCTAAGATCATCAAGTCCAACCATCCACCCAACAGTCCCATGCCTGATAAACCATGTCCTGAAGTGCCATATCTACACGTTTTTTGAACCCCTCCAGGGATGGGGACTCCCCCACTGCCCTGGGCAGCCTGGTCCAACACCTGACCACTCTTTCAGTAAAGAAACTTTTCCCAATATCCAACCTAAACCTCCCCTGACACAACCTGAGGCCATTGCCTCTCATCCTGTTGCTGGTTACCCGGGAGAAGAGACAAATCCCCCCTCACTATCCCCTCCTGTCAGGGAGCTGTAGAGAGCAATGAGGTCCCCCCTCAGCCTCCTCTCCTCCACACTGAACAGCCCCAGCTCCCTCAGCCGCTCCCCATCAGACTTGTTCTCCAGACCCCTCCCCAGCCTCTCTGCCCTTCTCTGGACACACTCCAGCCCCTCCATGTCCTGCTTGGAGTGAGGGGCCCAAAACTGAGCACAGCACTCGAGGTGTGGCCTCACCAGTGCCGAGTCCAGGGGCACGATCACTTCTACATCCTCGTTCTTTGGAGACCCCAAGACCAAGCTTCAAAGGCAGGGCTTTCACACTGCAGTATACAGGCAAACGGAGCGAGGAAGCCGTGATGCGGCCTCTGGTTCACCATGCTCTGCAGGACTTCCTTGCTTTCTCCTCAGTGCTCAGATCGTGTTTTACATTTCTAGTTGCCTCATGAAGGCAGGTTCCTGCAGGGTTCTTGCCATCAGGCACCAAAGAGCTGCTTCACAGTCCAGCTTTCAACAGAACAAGCCCTATGGGAACACGAACATCCCTCAGTACTTAACTGGGACACAACCACACCATCCAGAAACAATATCTGAATTACCATAAATCACAGAAACACCAAGTCTCTGAGAAACCAGCACAAACCAGTTGGCTAAGCTGCGGCTGGCACCACAGGGCGATGCTCCCCGTGTGCCAAATGCCAGCGCAGTTGGGCCAGCAGGCCCAGAAAGCCCAGTATGGAGAGCAGTCTGGTCGCAAGAGGAGCTCCCAGTGCAGATTACAAAACAGAAATTAAAAACCAAAATTATTCCATGCAATTGAATCAAGCAACCAAAGCAATAAACCCTGCCTCTGCACAGACAAAAGCGTTTTGGGAGTTAAAAAAAAAAAAGATGCTGAATAATCTTGCAATTCTTGTGGACAGCCTATATTAACTCATGGTGTTACAGAGCTTCCACTACCAGCTTGAGATAGTCTGTTTGTCATCCTTTTTATTATACTCCTTTAATAAGATGGAAGTAGTTTAAAATTACCAAAAAAATATCCCGTTAAATAGATAAAGCTGCAATCCGCTCTGCCAGCAGCCATCTCAGGCCAGCTGCAGGCAAAGCGTCGGCGTCCCCAGCCCCACCGCGCAGGCCGTGTCCCAGCGCAGCCCCAGCACCCTCCAGGATGCGGCTCCCGTGTGGGGACCCTCGTCCCAGCACCCTCCCGAGGGGCCCTGCTATCGGGACCACCGCCCGCCTTCTCCCGCTCCCTTCCACCCCTGCTCTCCAGCCTGCGGCCAGGGGACGCTGGGCATCGCCACAACACTCGCCGACGTTCAGACCAAGAGGCAGAGCGAGGCGTTTTCCACAAGAACGTGCCAAGCTGCAGCGGAAAGCTGAACCCAAGGGCCTTCAGCCCCCACGCGCCGGCACCCGCCGCGGCTGCTCCACGCCCTGCAGCAGATCTCCGGCCCCAAGCAATGAGCTCGGATCAAATGTGAAGCCAAGTGTTAAATGGCAACATCTGACTGCAATTTATAATTAAAAAAACAAGTTGGTTCAAGAAAAATCAAAGGATGAAACAACAAAAGTATGCTAATAAATAGCAGCAAATCCACAGGGAAACCCGTTATTTGCAAAACTAGGAACATACGCACTGGAAGAGACTTATCTGAGAGAAAGATTTTCAATTAAGCCTTCTCAAGCATATTAAATAATACCTCTCGTTTCCATAAATACTTCTAAGGCCTAACCGCAGTCCACCCCCAAGCACTAATTAGCCAGCGGCGGGTAAGGGCTGAGGCGGCCGAGGCGTGAAGGTCCCCAGCCCCGGCCGCTCCCCCGGGCCCGACGCCAGTCCTGGTGCAGAACGGTGCCGTTCCCTCACAGGTCCGAGGGACACGGCTCAAACTGCTCAGGTGAATACCACCGAAACAGAAATTTAGCTTCACAGCGCTGACTTTACTACTCATTTCACTTTTTGATGCAAGAAGTCAGAAGAAAAATCATTGCAGAAGCCCAGCCCCTTTCCCCGTAGCAAAGCACCATCCGGCCCATCGCTCACAGCGCTCTGTCACGCACCCGTGAGGAACATCCCAACGATTTGTAGCCACAGCAGAAAGGAGAAAATACAAAAGCTACCTCTCCAAAAAAAAAAGTTAGAATGGTGCTTCTGCTAAAAGAAAAATAATATATAAAAATCTATCTGCAAACACGCCCAGTGAAGCACTGGCGGGAGGTGAACGGCCGCGTCCGAGCGCTGCGGGCCACCCGACGCGGGAGCGCGGGCCGCGGCGGTGCGCTGGCCCACACGGCCGGCTGTGTCTTCACACCAGACACTCCTCTTCCCACTGCCGCTGCCGGCTCTGCTTCAGCAAGAACTTCAGGCGCCAAGGTTGTACGGCACCATCCACAGCTGCCAAGCACTACCAGGCGTCAGCTCAGGAAAAGATAAGAAAAAAAGAGGGTGAATGAGGAAAGGCCAAGCGATCAAAACAAAACCCCTCGGTTGTTACGTTCTACTTGCTTTCCAATCGAACGGTTATTTTTATTCTGAACAGTCCATCTATGTACTTAAGTTTCTGTTTGTTTTATTTACAGGCTCCCAGTGCTGTCACACATCAAAACAAGCTGGCAACAGTCCATCAGAAGCACCATTAGCAATATAGCTACGGCTGAGATCCGTGCTCTGTTACAGATGTAAAAATCTCTCTGCATCTCAAAACAAGAGGAATCTTCAAACGCCCACAAATTAGTTCGCAGTGTAACGCATCTCCACCATAAGCTGCGCACAAATTCGTATTTCCGAAGGTGAAAGAGTTCAAGCATCAACAGCTTTCTCCTGTGCCTGCTCACCTAGAAGATCTTTAAAGCAGAATAATAAGTGCCAGCTCCAGACACCCTTAAGGTCAAAAAGGAAATAACCAGTAAATGTAAGTGGTTATACCTCAAGCATCACATAACCTGCACTTTTCAAAATAATAAGCCGTGAGATAGCAGACTAACAATTCGTCAAAGGACTACAGGAGATTTACTCAAGAGACCTGTGATAGCGTACGAGGATGAGAAGAGGATGATCAGGAAATGTCAAACCATAGTACCGAGCGTGAAGTGAATTGTGAATTAAATATATGGTTTTGTGAGCAACTGGAACTTGCGCACACAACTTCACCAATGGATAAAGCAATTAGTGACTCAGCTGTGGGCTGAACACGTGGTTTTGTGAGCACGAGACAGACAAACAAGCCGGAAACAAACGGGACAATGGTTTAAGGCTTCAGTTTGGCCTTTCAGGGCCAACCTGGATCTCCTTCACAAGCCTCTTCCATCAAGTCTGACACTCATCACTCACCGCACTAACTCAGCAAAAGAGAACTGCTTAAGAACCCTTTGCTGGATGAAGCTGTAGAACTGGGGAAGCCTGAAAGGGTCCCACACACGAGAGAGGGGGTCAGGCTCTCGGTTGCGGGAGCGGCCACAAAGTTTTCCACCAAAACGAAATGCACATTAGGGATGGGAACAGAGGAGCAAGAGATGATGAAAAAGGCTGATCCTGAGCGCTGCCACACCACTACCCCCCAGCGCAGCACGGATTGACAGGTACCTGGCCACACCTCTCTAAAACGCTACGCAGCATTACCTCCCGGGATGCCGTAATGTGGACACTCTCCTTACCCACGGCACTGAGAGCATGCTTCAGCTCCAGAGTAAAAGCCGTAAGTGGCACCTCTTCAGACACCGGCATAATGGCCACTGTGGAGAGGTTGCTGGCAGGATTTCCGGCATCCCACTTGCTGCTCGAGCTGTGCAGTCCAAGAGGATGACCTGCTGGGAAAGAAAAAACTTGCCATAAGCCAACCCAGAAGAGAAAGCTAGGTGTAATGTCATTGTTATCAGCTGTCAGGCAGCAAGGAAAGGATCACTGAATTGCTTAAGCTAAGATCAATGTAACATCACATCACAGAAAAGAGTTCTCACATATTTCATTCGTAAAAGGATGAAGATCAATTTCTGTTATCTTTGGCTGCTGACACAGCATGTATGAGTAAAAGCCAGGCAATGTTAAAAATATCTGGATGTCAGGAACAAGGTGAACACAACGTGTGTTTACCTGACCTGTTAAGATGATAAAAAGGCACTCTGAATCACTTTGAACGGCCACAGCTTTGGGACAGGCATTGATTTAGCCCACAAGAGGCATTACCTTGAATAACAAAACCCAAAAGCTCTTGTCAGTATCAAAATTTTGAAAAAATTAACTTTCATTTTTTATGGTACGCGATCAAGGAGATAAATACCTGTTTTCAGCAAAGTTCCTACAGGGAATGTCTACCTCCACCTATTTTCACTTCTCCCCAAGATGGGAAAATGTGGAGCTTTACAGAAATGTGCTTAGGAGTGTTAATACAAAATATGGAACCTCTGAAGTAGCTGCAAAGTAACGGTGGCAGTATCTCCAATATCACATGGTGAGCTGAGGAAGGACAATGCGCACGGGCAGAGGAGAGCATTTTTTGACAGAAGCATGCAGTGCATGTAATGGAGATGAAGATCTGCCTAGATGGCTTACAAGACGAAGAGATCAATGACAGGAGTGTTCTACAAGCTGTTCTTTTTATTTTGACACTATTTCTTTTCTCTTTAAATGAGCCTCCTCAGACAACCTTACTTTGCTGCTAATGCCTATCAAGTCAGCTCTCCGTACACAACGAACTTCTTGCCATCTAAGGTAGGATTTCACACCCTCCTTATCTCATTTCACCCAGCACAGGCCTGAGATGCGCCATTAAGACGAATTCTTGAGATGGACGTACGGAAGTACATGATCTACCATACGAAACCTCATTCAAAGCCTATATGCAAGAGTGACAGTGCACTGCAGGACAAAGAGATATCAAATATATTCAGCAATTGAGTTTTTCATTTCAAGTCTTCTAAAACAGCTCTGCACAGAACATTAAAGAGCTTTCCTAGTCTTTTTGGCGATCTTCAAGGAGATATTAGTAGGCTCAAACAAGTTACACATCGCTGCTCACCTCCTTCGTCTCCACCAGCCCTTCCCTCCTCCGACCTCCAACAGCAATTCTCTCATTGAACTCCTGTTACTGTCCCTAATTTTGCCCCCATTTTCTCCAGACCGCATATTGCCCTATTTCCCAAGCAGCGCAGACTCTGTCCAAAGCCACAAAAGCATTTCAGCACAAACAGACGTTGAAGTACAATCATCACTCGAGATTTGCACACAACTGATTGGGTACAGAAACCCGAGCATGTAAAGAAAGAATGGGCTCTGAGATTCATTCCCCAAAACTGCTCCTGAACACGAGAGCTGGCGATCTCATTTTCAGCCTCTTTGGAATATTGTAAAAAGAGCAATAAAAGTCATTAAAAAACCCCCAACCAAACAAAAACTAAACAACTCACAACAGCAAAGAACCCCACGACACCCTCAGTAGTTCAGGTGCATCCGCTTTCTTTTAAAAGCTGCTCAAGAAAATCGGGAAGCTCTCCTCCTACTCACTGCAATCCACTCGGTAAATACACTTTGTTTTGCCTCTGCCACACACACCAAGCCTGAGAACCGATCCATCGCAGACCGTTTCCTCTCAGACAGCTCATCGCAGTAATGCAAACACGGACACGCTAAGCCAGTCTGAGTGCAGATGCCACTCAGCGTGAGCATCCGATGCCAGTCTGCTGCAGCTGCTGTCTCCAACGCTCCCTTTGAGCTCTTCCCTTGCAAGAAATTTCAAGGAAATTTCACTGCACATATGCAGCTGTACTTCTCTATCTCACTTGCAAATCCATCCCATTCCCACATTCAGAGCCACGCTCTGCCAAAAAAAATTCAAAAAAAATAAATTGTGCACATATATATATATTAAAAATCGCCATTCACTTGTGACAACAGCTAAAATATTTAGCGACAAAATCTCTTTTCAAGTATGCATTTTCTGTTTCCAGATTTAACGATGTAAATCTGGCTCCAAGGAAGCACCAGCATCAATGGAGTTGTCCAGGAACGAGTCTTACCTCCCTGCTGCAGGCTGCCAAGAATCTTCTCGCCCAGCAAATGAATCAGTCTAGTCACAACCTAGCAATCGGAGAGAAAGAAAAGAAACAAACATTCAGGCAGAATGCACTAAAAGTAGCGCGTCTAAATGGATGCTTTCAAACTTCTGTACGATGTTCTCTCAAGTTGAACCATACGGAGAGAAGGTTTTCTAACCCTAACGTCTTTCGTGGCTGTAATGTATGGTGATTTGGTGATTTGTAAGGTATGGTGATTTGTCTTGATTTCTTTTACCTTATTTTACCCTAATCTCGAAAACCAAAACAAAACCAGGCAGTAATCAACTTGCTTTGGGAACAAAAGAAAAAAAATCTAATTATTTTGGGAAAGATGTCAAATCGTGTTTCCGGCTCCGCTCCTTCCTCTCCGCAGTGCGCTTGCTCCTGCTCCGCGGCTGCTGCACCCCTCCGCGCTGGGGGCACGGCAGGCTCCGGTCTGCGCTCAGACAGGGCCTCCCCAGCCCCTGTGAATTCGTCCGTGGTTACAGCAACCAGTTTCAGGCATCTTGAATAAAAGGGATAAATACACACTCTAAACACCCGCAGAATCAGAGCAAGCTATCTAAGAAATCACTTTTCCCCTCAAATGTTTGTGTGGGACCTTTGAAAGGATGAACCTTATTTTTCTTTCAGCTTTTTTTCCAACAGGACTTTTCATCAGCGTAAACCAATATTCAAATAGCCAAACACATCTGAAAACCGACCAGCTTATCTCCAACATTAACAACCAGGAATTCCCAACAAGAGGGGCAGCAGAAGACGAATAATTGCAATACCAAGGAGTGGTCAACTTGGAAAATGCATCAGCTATTCTGAAAAGCTATGCACAAATGTTTTACCAAATAAGGAAGAGAGATATTTAAATGCATTAAGAATTAACAGAGAGATCATTAGATACTCTCATCCAGACAAACAATTCAAGGTCAAAATAACTGTAGTTTTCAGGAGGACACAAAAACAAAACAAAACCAACAAAGGCCCCACAGAAGCCACCACAACAAAAGGTAAACAAGCAGCAGCAAATGGCTACCTTGGATTTTGGATGTAGACACGCTGTTCCCCCAAGAACAAGCACTTCGGGATGCATCTCAAATAAAACACCATGTAAGCATCAAGACAGGTCAGCATGCCCATCAGAATCATTTATATATACTGCTTAAAAAAACCAAAACCCCAACAAATTGCCCTAGCCTACGAAACTCCACAGCTTTAATAAGCACCAGGATTTTTTAAGCGGCTGCAGGAGGAAGGGAGCAGAGCAAACAGGTAGCTTCCAACACAGTGCGACCTACAGCGGAGCAAGGAGTAGGAGCTAAAACCAAAGTTATTTCAGTAATTTCTGTCCCACAGCCGTACCTGCAAGTTCCTGCAGGTGCCACATCACCAGCTCCTCCGTGATCCAAGACCAACTCCTCCAACGCTTCTCTCATTTGCACCGACAGCAGACGCAATCGCCCAGACCCGCTCCGCCACGAGCACCGATGCTGCGCAACCACTGCCACGAGCGAGCGGCCGTGGCACAGGGGCAGCTCTGGTGGCGGGCGAGCTCTCGGCCACCGCCCGTACCCTGGAATCTCAAACAGGATCCAAAACGCTTTCATTTGTCCAAAATACGACAAGCGCTGGTGATCCCCCCGCCCGACTCATCGCCACATTAACAATGCCAAGACCTGCGCTTCTGGGATTCAGTCAATGGCGCTGGGTGTAGCTACGGAAAATTGCCCCAACGACAGGAAAACAGGGAGGGAAAGAGGGAATTCTTAATCAGAATTAGGAGACTGACTGCCCTTCCCACAGGAGATAACCTGCCTCCGGAGAGCGTCCGCCGTACCCACCACCCACGCGTTCACCTGACAGCCTGGATCTGCACACTAGGACTTTACCTAGGCAGTTTTGGAAGGCGTTACGAACGCTTCTGAACCACTTTAAATGTCAGAATTTTAACTACTTACTAAAACCATCTCCTGCATTTATGACTTTTTCTGCTTTACAGACAGCTCGGGAGAGCTCCAGCTAAGTTAAAGAGTATGTCCAAGGTTAATGACGGAACTAAGAATAGAACCTATTGGTCTCATTTTCCAGCTGGCTGCTCCTATTACTAGGAAATATTATTTGTCTTGTTTGCTAGAGCAAACCTTACAGCCTTGGTACGTACAGATATGGAAAAATTATTTCCCCGGTGACTTTGTAAGACAAGCAAATTGCTAACCATAACGGGATGAGTCACTCGGTCGCAGTCATGGCAACGTCGAAGGAATATCAATTTGGGATCGGAGCTAAGAACTGGCCTGAAATTTCCTTGGAGTTTTATATTACATACACTGAATTTTCTTTCACAAAAAGGCAATGTGTCCCTTTGAAAGAGGCCTGTCCATCTGTCTGAGGGAGAAGTCAATATAAATCACATCTCCTCATCAACAACAGACCCAAGCTTCGATGGCTGACCTGACCCCGTCACTGCGCAGAGCAGCTCTCACCAAATTCACTGCAACTGGAAGAATTAAAAAAAGGATCACCCTTCAGGTTTGCAAACCCTTTTTGTTCTTATCCCCCGGTAACACGGCACAAGAAGGAGCAGCGCAGCACGACGCAGCCCAGCAGCCGGGGACAAGGCAGCCAGGGGACCCAGGCGAGGACCGGGGGTGGCACGGAGGGGGGTGGTTTGGCCCGGGGAGTGGCGGAGGAGGAAGCAAGCTGAAATCAGCCCTCAGGCTGGGACATCACGCACAGGGACTGGGGGAAACAGAGCCCTTCCAAGCACACTGGGAAGAGAGAGGCGGGAGAAAGGCCGGTAACGGGGCGCGGGCAGGCGGGTGCCTCGGCACAGGCAGCTCGGCAGTGGTTCCGCAGCCCCTTACTCCCACCCTGACTATTTAGCAGGAGCTCTGGCAGCACTGCTGGGAAAACCAGATTGACCTGGCAGAAACACTGAGTTTTCACTCGTTCGGAGGTGCCCAGCAGCCTCCATCACGGCCCCAGCACAGCCACGCCAGCGATGCCCTGGGTGCTGATTTTCCAAAAGCAGGCAAGACTCCGACCCCCTCTCCCCTGCCAGCCTTCCCAAGCACGGTGCCAGAAGAGCACATGGCACTTCCCAGACATCTGTACACGCAAAGCTGTCCCATTTCCACGGTGTCACCGTCACCCGGGGCTAGACAGCCTTCGCAGCAGAGTCAGAAGCACCTGGTGTGCTCCTCCCTACGGCACCTCCTGGATCTTACAGCCTCTGCTCGCACCCATCCGCCCAGCCCCGCGAACGCCTGCCCCGCTCCCCGCAGACACCGGCTCGCGGCCCGATCCCCCGGCGCAGAGTCAGGCGGTTCGGATTCCAGGTTTGAAGAAAAATCTGCACTGCAAAAAGGCAGCGAGCTGGAGTCCAGACTTACCCGAGAACACCAGGAGGTTTCTAAGTTAGGCAAGAATCATTAACTGCCTGCGAGGTAAATGCAACTTTCTGACCCCTTATACAAGGGACAGAGCCAGACTTGTTTCAGTTTGTGAGAAAGTTGAATCTATCATTCCTCACAATTAGAAACCACACTAGCAGTGAGCAGATCCCACTCCATTTATCACAGTTAATCACTCCAGCCACTAACGAGAAGCAGAGACAGCGATGAAGCGCTCCTGCTGCTGGCCAGGCGCGAGCAGAACGGCACCGCTGGAATGGCCACGCTCGTCTGCGCGACCCGGAGTGCGCTGCCCGACCCGCTGCCGCCACCTCCACCTGCGAAGGGGCTCGGAGAGGTCGCCAGGCTTCGCCAGCAACCTAAACGTACACCCAGAGGGTCTGGCAGCGCCGGTCCGGGCTCTGGAGCCATGGAGCCTGCCTGGGTCAGCTTTCAAATATATTAAAAAACAAAACAAAACAAGATCGCACACAAAGCAAACAAATACTCACTCTCCTGAGCTTACGCAAACGACTTTTTGGGCCAGAAGGAAGCAAACTGACCTTGCAGGGCTAAAAACCCAAGTATTTCTCCATCTCAAAATCTACTGGGGATTCCAAGTGCTTCGGAACCCTTCTCCACAAGCCCCCAAACCCCTCCTGCTCTCGCAGACCCTCCTGCAGCTGCACGCTCCTAACGCCTGTCCCAGAGCGGGACACAGTTTGCAAGGGAAATGAAACGTTCCTCTCCTCCTTCCACCTACTCACCTTTTCAGATTAACTCACCAGAACACTTTTGTGCAAGGCAAAACGGGAGTAAGAGCACTAGAGAGCACTTTGCTCAGCACAACTCCACCTCTGCGACTCAGCTTACCACCCACCACCTCATCTGCCCAGAAACACGTTGTCTTCCCAGCTGCTTCCGAATCAGCTCCATCCCCAGTCAGACCCCCTCGATCTCTCTTAGCAGCCTCCAACCCCCCCAGCTCCCTCACATTGAACGTGAAAGTCTGGTTCTGCATCTGCTGCAGAGAAGGCTCAGGGAAACCATTAATTTTCCCTCTGCTTAACTAACATTAAATTACTCAACAGAGCTGCAGGCTCTGCATTGCAGGGCAAGGACTAAACTTCACATTCCCAAGGGGACTGGATTTGCCTGCTTTAGGATGACTAATAATAGTTTCAAAACGAACGTCCTTCAGCGAGGGGACCGGGCAGTGTTGTGGCTCTGCATCCCCGCCAGCCACGGTGCGAACGCGCGGCTGCTGCTCCATCCACCTCGGGTCTTCGGCGTCAGCCCGAGCACCCCTCGCTTCACACACCCCCCGTGGTCACGGCCACTCTGCAGCGCTGTATTTCCTAGAATCCTTTTAAACATTCCAGCCTACATCCACACCCAGCTGATGTTCGAGGCTGGGCTCTAGTTAAAAGCTTTTGCTCCTATTCAGCTGTGGAACTTTGGAGTTGCTTTACATACAACAGGCCCTTCTGGAAGTGATTTTCACGCGAATTCAGTTGTAAAATACTTTCCTGTGGATATTTACTTCATGCTGGGAACAGTATGGATTGCCTGGCAAACTGACTCTACGCTACCAGATAACAACGGCACCAAACAAAGCTTCTCCCATCTTAGCAAACTTTCAAAGACGATTTACAGGAACCATGGGAAAGTTCCCCCAAATCTATCTACATTCACCATAACAATTGATGTAAAAGCTACAGTGCAGTACAAATCTATCTTTATTAGAAAAGGAGAAACCTAAGAACCAAACCAATATATTCATCAACTCCTCCACGCCACACTAAGGTCCAGGTTTAATTGCACCCTGTTTTAAATCTGAGCAACGATCGACGCTCCTGCGCAAGCACGCACAGGGCCAGTCCCGAGGCAGAGCCGGCTTCCCACAGCAAGTCCACGCCGGTCAGGAGCCCATCCGGAGCCCGTCCGACCAACAGACACACAGCTCTGCAACGCCGGCGCGGTGTCCTTCCAGGTCTGTCCCGACCCTCGCCAGTGGATCCCGCAAGGTCACCCAGAGCGACCAGCATCCTCACAGTGAACGAGGTGGCTTGCAGGTGAGCTAAGGACCTTCTCCAGTGACTATGAAGTTTAAAAACAAAATACTTAACAGCTAAGCCTTTAAAACTTCAAATCAGTCATCCAGTAGGCCACCTTTAAATTAAATATGTTAAATAACTATTGGTGCCTTCGCAGCAGGGCATTACAGACTTCCACACGCACACGCGATTTAGTTAAAGGACACCTCCAAAGGCTTTCTGCCACGCAGAGACCTAATGCGAACAGGCCAGCATGGAAACAGCGCTGCCAAGGGTCTTCTGTTCTACAAAGTAAATGCAGTTGGGGTAAAATAGTAACAGCAGCCATTCTGCCCGTACAAATTCACACAACAGCAGGTTCATCTCTGTAGAGCTCTTTCCAGGAGCCGAGATTATTCTCCACCAGCTTTCTTACGGGTTTTTTTGAGGGACAAGTGAGGAGGAGAGATAAATTAGATCCTCAGCTTCAATAAAACCTGGCGTTATTGAAGCTTTACATCGCCCCAGATCAGATAAAACACTCTCCTTGCCACAGAATCCGTGAGCTTAGCAAGGGGCCTCTGATTAAAGCTTCTGACGGTTTGAGAGCCTTCGTGACAAAGCAAATCTTAAATGCTCACTCACAACAATTTCTGGCACCTTTACAAACGCCTCTGAAGTGCACAGAAGAACTGAAGCTTTATCCTGGGGCTGTTTGAGCTTCTAAGGCTTGTGATCAATTGTGGCTTGAAGAACAATGTCATTCACACATCACTGCTATGACTAAGCACCGCTCCTGCCGGCCGCGCGTCGGGCAGCTACAGTCGGCGACCACGCTTCCGCTGAACATTTTTCTTCTCTCCTTTCCACGTCCACTTCTCCCACAGTCAAGGAAAACTCACTTCAATGGGCCATGAGAACAAATACAGAAAAATCTGGAAGCGTGGCCTCTCCTGACCTATTCCACGGTGCCACATGAAGCTCAAATAATGTGATGCACAAGCTCACAATGGCCGAGGGAAGCGTTTTGAAAAGAGGGCACATGACTGAGCTCACTTTGCAAGGCAGAGAACCCCAGGGAAGGCTCCGTCCACTTCAGAAACGCTCTGGTTAAACGCACACACACAGAGGTAGCAGGACAAGACAGAGGACGGGCTCTGAAGGTATTCAAACCCCAAGGGCAGGCTCAGAGCATTAAAAGGAAGATGCTGTATTTTCTAGCATGCATTTCTAGCATGCAAAAGGTTGTCTTAGAGTTAACCCCTCCCACGGCTCCTAAGCAATTTCTCAGTGCAATTTCCACCAGCTACTGCCAGTCTAAATTTCAAGTTTGAATTATAAAAACAATCTCAGCTCAGTAGAGGCAAAGATAATCTACGAAATGCGATCCAAGTTATACACTGATGTTAGAACATCTCTGTCATCTGTTCACAAATTCTGCGCTCTTGCTACTGCTTCGAAACCGCTTTAGGGTGCCAAAAATCGTGAGCTGATTCTCTGTCCTACTTTTCAGAACTGAAGGCAGTGATGAAAATAGATTCAATTCCCTTTCAGGCCTGCAACACTGAAGAGCTTCAAGCAGCACCAGCAGCGAGCATCGAGGCTGTCAGAGGACCAAACGCTCTCACTGGCCAAGTGCCCTGATGGCTCTGCTGGAGAGCTGTGGCCCACAGGCATCAGTCCTAAGCAAACACAGGAGAAGATTCGCACCGCGGACAACCTTCAGCTGGGAATGTCTAGGATGCCATATCCAGACTGACTCAAGATCAGGATGCTGGGATGCCTTCCTGAGAAGCTAGAAGACGTAGCTTTGACTCTGCAGAGCAGAGCAGGATGTAACCATCAACATCTGTCGTTTCTGCGAAAGGCTGGGAGAGCTGGGGCTGTTCAGCCTGGAGAAGAGAAGGCTCCAGGGAGACCTACAGCAGCCTTCCAGCACCTGAAGGGGCCTGCGAGAGAGCTGCAGAGGGACTTCTGACAAGCGCCTGTAGGGATAGGACAGAGGGGAATGGCTTTACACTGAAAGAGGATAGATTTATATTAGATCTAAGGAAGAAATTCCTTACTCGGAGGGCGGTGAGGCCCTGGCCCAGGCTGCCCAGAGAAGCTGTGGCTGCCCCCTCCCTGGCAGGGTTCAGGGCCAGGCTGGATGGGGCTCTGAGCAACCTGGGCTGGTGGAAGGGGTCCCCGCCCACGGTAGAGGGGTGGAAATGGGTGATCTTCAAGGTCCCTTCCAACCCAAACCATTTTGTTATTCTATGTATGCTGAAAAACTGTCTGTTACTTATATTGAGATGAGATGAGATTCCCCATGCTCACCCATCTGTTTCACCCCTCGGAACAGCAGCAGCTATAGGGGTCACACCACAGATCCCAGCAGAGCAGCATCCTGTCTCTGACAGGACCAAAGCAACGCCCAGGGGAGAAGACAAAGCAGAGGGCAAGCATATGGTGCATCCCCAAGCATCAGCTGTGCAATTTTTCCAGACTGTACATCACAGCTCAAGGAACTCTAATTACTGCACAGACTAACAGAGCATGATTACCCTCATTTGACATTGTTCTCCTCAGCAAGCACCACCGACGCTTACAATTTTCTTACCCATCAGGTAATATTTTCTTACAATGCATTCCAGAGTTGGATCCCTTTCTGGATCATCTACAAACACATCATGACTGGTGATGGGCATGCAGAATGGAGTCCCTCCACTAACTCCTAAAATTAAAGCAGCAGCAAACAGTGAAGCTCAAGGGTAACTAACCGAAAGGGTAATTCTGTGCCAGGAACCGCCCGGCTCTGGGCTGCCAAGATGCAGGCTGTGTAGGCTCTACAGAGGTTGCCAAGAGGAACACCAAGACAAAAGATGTTCTCCCTGGCACGGGACTCCTCGGAACTAACGGAGCATTTCCCACGACTCGGGACAAGCACCAACGTTCGATCTCTGTTCCACCAAGCAGAACTCCAGTTAACTCACCCTTACCAGTCAGCAGGGGAGCACGTGCCTGACAGAGGCAGAGTTGCTTCTTTTTCTGAAAGATGGTTTTCCGATTTGCAGAGGACTAAGATGGAAATCCCCCACCACGCTGCTGAATCACAAGCTAGCTCTTGCTACCTGCTCAGTTATTTCAAAACTACTGCACCTGCTATCCCTTCATCAATTTATTACTTCCGGTTGGATGGGGAAAACATCGTCATAAATTCTGTGTATAAATCACTCTACTAAAGTAACAGGAGAGAAAACAGGACAGAGGGAATTCATTTGGCCCATCCCTCTGCTCAGCACAAAGCACCACCTCAAACACCATATTGTAAGAGGTTATAAAACCAAATAACAATCTTTCAGCCTTTCTAGGGAGTAGAATCAGCTTTTTCTCAATATCCAGCTGCTGCAATCTCTGTACACTACCATTTGCCCTATTCCAACATGTCGAGTGGCTTACGCCCTTCCTATCAGAAGACAACTTCATATGTTTGAAAATAGCTCCCATGCCTTCCCTGAACCCTTCACTGTCTTTTTGCCTTTACTAGTTAATATTTCTAAAGTTCGCCTCCTTTTTGTCCTCTAGACTCTCTTCATTTGGTCTGCCTTTTCCTTCAAATGTGCTGCCACAGGCTGGTACCGAAGCTTTCTCAATATTGCGAAGAACGCAAGGATTTCTTCACTCCAAAAAGCATTCTGTTAACACAGGCTTGAGAGGCTTTGGTGCATTGTTTTTTGTTTGGGGTTTTTTTATTTTTTTGCAACTGCATTACATTGTTCAGGCATGGTCAGCTTTTGATCCTCTAATGTCTGGATTCCTTTTCTAAGAAACAGCTACCCAGCTGAATAACTTCTCTCCAGCACACTCCTTCAACTTTTAAGTTGACTTTGTACTTTCTACTTGACGTGAAACTTTTGTTTTCCTCCATCACTTCAACTCTCTCTCACTTCTGTCCTTCCTCTCTTATCTGATGGACCTAACAGACAAAAAGAGACAAGAACTTTGAGATCATATTGAAAAAAAAATATTTCATCTTAGGTTCGTAAGAGAGTCTGAAGGCATTAACTGCATAAATCACCTACTTCAAGTCTATCTCACATGCCTCTTTCTAACACGTGTTCTAAACTAATCCAACAGTAAAAAATGTCAGATCTCGTATTTTTGATACCAGTTTAACATCTACTTAGAATCTGGAGATCTCAAACAGCTGCAAGAATGTGTTTTTCTAACAAACTTTTTTGCGACATATTTCCTTCAAAGATCTATTTTAGCATTTAGTTTCATTTCAACTAATTAGCCAAACTATACACATGCCAAGAGAAAACCAATTCCTTATTTAAAAAGGTCAGGAATTTGAGGCTGACAGGCTGCACTCTCTAGACATGGGAAGACATTTGAATTCTCTTACAAATAAATGTTTTGAATTGTACTATAAATGTAACACTCAAGCTCAACTTTAACTGCAAAGCAAAAAGATTCACATCTCCACAGGGAGCACGTTTTAAGGGAAAACATTCTGTCAACTGGTAGAACAGGAGAAGGGAGGAGAGGAGAGAGTGACACTGAAATCAATCCTTGCCCAGACAAAAGGCAGAATTAGAACACAGCCTGTGCGCAGATCAGCGTTCAAGGCATTACTAAATGCTCAATGTTTCGTGCTTACTAGTAATTCACAGTTTAAATGCCTACAAGTGACATTCAAAAATCATCCACTATGTACGGAGCAAGGTGGTTTTAAATTCCACTTGGCCCATTTCCTCACTTCTTGCTCAGTGCCAAGGAAAGCAACACTTCACAGGGCACCGCAAGGCGGGACGCCACGCTGTCGGCCACCCAGTTTGGGGCTAGTTATGTACAGAAGTCGCACACTGGGACCAGTTCATAAACGTGGGCAGGAAATCTGTTCCACTAAACAGAGAAGAACAGACGCAGAGGACTGTTCAAGAACGATCCAAAGAACAGGAGAGCCTTAACAAGCCACAACAGAAGTTCAGAAACACTTCAGCAAAAATAATGCTTACAGGGAAACCAGGAAGATTATTTTTCATTGACATAACCTCTGAACACTTACTGCAATGATGAAATTATCCTAGCAATAGCACAGACAAAACCCCACATTTTTTGTAAGGTGAGAAAGCATGAAAACAGGCTTTATATGACACAGTTAAAAAAAAAATCAAAAATATTATTATGGGTTCTAGGAAAGCAAAAGAATATAAGTATATTACTTAGGTTTATTACTTTTGCAGGGTTTTTTAAAGAAATCTGGTAAAATAAGTATATGGTTTAAAGACAGCAAAAAGAAAAATCAGAAATAATTTGAAGTAACGGCATTAAAGCACTGCCTTTAAGGCTACTGCAAGGATTTAGTGCTTAGTATAATGTCCCTGATGCGCTTAGGGACAAAAGAATTAAATTTCAAGTCCGTCGGTCTCCAGATTTGCAGGAGAGAGGCATAATGTCAAGTGAATTAAAGAAGATGGATGAGCTGATGGATTGAAAGGGAGCAATCCCAGTCTTCAGGATGCAGACAGATCCGGCAGTGCAGAATGAGGACTGACAGCCTAAAACGCAAGGAAGAGGGAAACCAACCCCCAGATATCAGTGCTCTGGAAATGAAGGTGGATATAACCCAGTGTTGACTTTGAGTCCCAGCGAGCAAGACAAATGAGCAACAATGTTTTAAAGTGATTGCAGAAGTCCAACTTCCATTTACTATCAGTAGCACTAAGTGATTTCCACTTTGCTAAATATGCATTTCCTGCATTTAGCATGAACTTCTTCCAGATACAGAATAACACATGCTACAATTGATTAGGATAAAGGAAGAGAAGCTGGTGAAAGTCTGGTATAGATCAGATCAGGCAGACAGAGAGAACAAAACGTTTGCTCAGTATGCATCAGTCACACAAAAACCCCAGGGGACTTTGTGCTAACGGAGAGTTTCAGCTCTTCAGACATCTTTTGAGAGAGACAGCAGATACTTTTAATTTTCTTACCTGGGGGAATTTGCGTTTGATAGATGTCAGTGCTCCCTCAGGGAGTTTGGCAAGTTCTGAATCTCTGACTGCGTGTACTGTTGTGGCTCTAGGTTGATGGGTTAATGCCTCTACCTGAAAGAGTACAGAGCCGGAACATTAAAGATCATTCACAACACGTTGCAAAAATCAAGTGTCAGGGTGAAGAAAGCGAACACTTCCCAAGAACCGGACTGTCACACCTGCACCAGCAGCCCAGGCAGGTACTTCTGCAACAGCATGAGAAAATCCATCTAAAACCCCCAACTCCACGGGCCCACTTCCACCACCAGCATGTTCTTGGATGCCCACACGTGCATAGCATGGACTGTTCAGCCAGCCAGCACATCTAGATCTGAAAACTTGCAATTAATTAGTCCAGAGCGCTGAGATCCACCTGCTAACATGAAATCCAGCTGTACCAATTGCTACTCAGCAAAAACCGCTCAAGTAAATGTACAGCAGCCACGCTGTGCAAGACACAACCTTTGGTTTTGTTCCAGGGATGGTTCGTTCTGTAATCACGTTTTAAACTAATTATATAGAAGTGGGGGGAAAAAAGGTCCTGCCATCTTCGTACACGCGTTTACAGAGAAACACGTCCCCTTCAGGTTCCCCAAATGGTTGTCTTACATCTTCGGTTTTATCTTCCTCCCTATTACCAGCTTTTTATCACGGTTTTTGGCTCTGTAATCTAGCGCCCTTATGCTGAAAGCAGGTTAAGAGTTTCAGTTGTTGAAATAAAACCTTTCTTCTCTCCAGTCATCACCCGATTGAATTTAATTTTGGGTAAAGAAGAAAAACACTCAAACTGTCTAACATCCTTTTCCACTCTTTTTGTGATCTATGAGCGCATAAAATTAACTGTGCTCCAAAGGGCTCAAAAGCCTTTCACAAAAGATGAGATTTGTAAAAAAAGGAATTAAATTTTAACTTTAAAACAAAGCCTTGGGGATGTTTATTCTCCACGCTCTGACTTTGTCTTTGTGATTTGTTCCTGAGGCAGATCGGCGGGGAGACACAGACCTTGTTCAAACCTCCTGCACCAGGAGCCACTCAAATCTCCAGAGCAAGCGGCATTTGCAAGACCACCAGTGTCACAGAGCCCCGCAGCGGCAGGGCATCTGTTGAGTGTCAATTCCCAGCCGATCACAGAAACTGGATCTTGTTCTACTCTTACATACAGGCACTATGTAAGTCTTGTGGTTAGCTTTGATACGTTAGAATGGAAAATAGCCTGGTCCCAGACGCTGCACACCAAGAAATTCAATTTTTGCTTAGAAAAAACAAGTTTCATGCAACATGAGTACTTAAAATCATTTCCCTGTTCAGCCACACTCAAACCCTTGAGCTCCTCTGCCCAGTGAACCTTTTGAACAAGTTTTCTCATTTTTCCAGGTTTGTAACTAGTACAAGACTTAAGAATCCAGCTTCAACTTTAACACAAACCAAATCCATCTATGATCAGATCAACCCCATAAGATTATTTCTTTAGTTATAAAACCCAAATTTAATACTTTGATCACCCACCACAGCTACAGTAGTCAAACAACACTAAGACACCTCCATAATAACTTTGACAAACAGATATTTCAAGAAATAATATTCTTGTCTTCAAAATCTTATCCAACCCAACCTGGGGGAGGGAAAGCATGCGTATAAATACATATATAAATATAAAGGTATATTTGTGTCTCTGTGTGTCTATATATAAATCTATGTATCACCCAAGGCTCTCCGAGTTCCTTCCCAGACTACCATTATCACCATTTGTCCACGCCAGCATGAACACAGCTACAATACTTGCTCCAGGGCAAGACAGAATCAGTGGAGTCTTCCCCACTTCTTCTCAAAGTCAACTCAACATGAGATATTTTGCTTGAGGCAACAGGACATCTCCGGCGCTTCTCCCGTAGCATGCATACCTTCTCCTTAGTAACAAGCCTCTCAACAAGTTCTGCCTCTCTGCCCACTTCTGATCTTCTCTTTCAATGTTTAATTCACCCATACGCTCTTCCTCCCTCTCTCAAACCAACCTCCAGCCTTCCTGGAGTTCACTGGAGGCTTGAGTCCCTCACCTCTTCTGCTCTGTCTGGACGGGCTACTCTGCTCTTTGCCATCTTACAATCTAGTGCTGTTCACTTCTCACTCGTGTTGTAAACTCAAACCTACATCACTGTGCTATTTCCACTTTGAAATCTGTCTCTCTTGTACAGCCAACCGCTATGCCCTATTTCAGCAGTCGTGCAAAACTGCTCAGCGCGCCACTCACTGCTCACCTGTCTCCAGGGTCTGCCCCTTGGCTCCTCGCTTACAGCAAGTGGCAACATCTCCTCTCTACCTCTATCACACACGCAAGAATCTGTCCGTCCTTCACTGCCTTCACTTCCACTTCCTCCCCGAGCTGCGTGAAGCAATGCCTCGAATGCTATTAATAATTTGCATCAAGGAGCACATATCAATTTAGTGTTATACGCCCTGTGGTTCTTGTAATTGATCATGAATATTACCATAGGTGGTGGTCCCTCCCGCACTAGTGCAGTTCTGCTGCTCCAAACATTAACAAAAAGAAAAAAAAACCCAACTACAAATAATCCTATGCTCTTTTTACTGTTTTGGTTAATTCTGAGAGCTAGGTTTCTCGTATCTCCTCCTAGCTCAGTATTAAATAGTGATGAAGACATGTACGATGCATCCATCACATACCATGCACGTGATTCACAACCCTAGCTTACGAGTTCTTTACAAAGAAAAAGTGTTATTGTAAATCTTTTAAAAGGAGGGGGAAAAGCAATTTGTATTCTCATGACCTCTTCTGACTTCATTTTCAACAGCCATTCCTGACAGCGCTTCTTACACTTTCCAAATTACACAGTTAGAAAGTAAAATCTAGCAAGTATCGTCTTCTGCAAGTTGGTCGAATTACTCCAAATTCCTTTTTGAGCTACATCCAACAAATCACTTTGAATATTTCCTCCAGTGTGCGCACAGCCCCGGCGCAATAAGCACAGCTATTCTCCTGCTTAGCCTAAGCACCTCCGAGACTCCAGGGAGGACCTGCCCAAACCTGGGGCTGTGTGACGTTAGCCCATCTGCTGGCAGCAGAACGTTGCCTCTACACACAAATTCAGCCTCACTTTAACAAATAACTGGGCAAGTTTTCTAGTAGTCAGCAAACAGTAAAATGCAAATAATGTCAAAACACAGTTTGTTGCGTAGATTATTTCTTTCCAAGAGATTTTTCAAGTCTGCCTAGTGCAAGAGTAAACAGGTCCAGTCCGAATTAGCAATGCAAGTCAACAGGACTGTGTTTATAGTCAGGTCCACTCTCCCCGACCTTCCACCAGTGGCACGTTTCTACGCTCTTGTGGCCCTTCCTGTGCATCCCCTTCCCATCCACTTTGTAATATATAGCTTTCAGTTTCTCTTCGTCACGGCTACTATTCCACTCAAGAATCTTTTATTCTCTCACACATCGTATTTCTTTCTCTCATCTCCATCTCTTCCCTGGCTACCAGCTCACAAAAAGCAGTAACTCTTCATTCATGAAAGCCACAATCCCTGCCTGTCCGTTAGCCTGGTATTTGTAGCGTTCAAGTCTTCATGTTCAGGCAAGACGCTCTGGCAAGGGCCAGCAGCCCCCCGACACGCACCCTCTCACAGCAGAGCACGCCAGGGAGATCCGACAGGACACATCCAGCTGTGTCTCAAGGAAAGCAGCATCACGCCCATCAAAACAAAGCGACAACTCTGACAAGAGTCACACATCGCCAAAAGGGCTTTTCTCCTCTCCACCACCGGCGCAGCTCCAGCAGCAGCGGAGGGTGCACGGGCTGGCCTGCGCAGGCTGCAGCGTTTCCGAGAGACGCTTCCCAGCACGCCCCGCACAGACACCCCGGCTCCCCGCTGGGAAGAACGACGGCTCAGAGGTCTGGCTGCCAAAACAGCCGCCTCGCCGGCTCCTCGCACGACGCCCAGCCTGACCCACTCCAGGCACCGCGCAAAGCAAACAGCTCACCCAAGGCATAGGGGAAGGACCATCGCAAGGCAGCAGGGAACATGAGGGACAGGGATGAAATGTGCTGTGCAAGGAAGCGTAGATCCACCCGTGGAGGCATAAGAAGAAATATCAAGACTGACATCTGCTGATGGTTTAGGAGGCTCAGGCAAAGGGACAGGCAATGAGTCGGACACACAGGTATCAGGTAGCACACCCGGTATCAGGGGCCAACGGAAGCACTGCAACAGCGCAGGCACAAACCAGAGACACGCACGTGGATTTTCACAGCAGCATTTTTGCTAGACAAGGACAGGAGATGATGATGCTACAGCTGAAGACGGTGATTTAACATAATCAATGTTACATGAAGGGCAACCAAAACCACTAGAGAATAATTATTTTTTCTGGTTTAAACAAGCTGCTCCCAGACCCTTCTTCAGCTCATTTGCACCTGAAACAGCAAACAGAGGATGCTAATCTCAAAGGTGTTTCCTCCAGCCATCAGTTCTGAAGGAGCTGAGACACTAACTTGTTTGTGTCGGAAAAGGACAGAGGAGGAGACACTGCTGGAAGCAATGAATGAGTGGGAAGAGCACCCAGACAAGCTGCAAACCAACGCTGTTCGCGGGCGCAGCGCCAGCGGATGAACGCAGCACGCCATGTACTCTTCAAAGCTGTTCTAACAACCACCCTCTGCAATATTTCGTGTGCCAAGTTAACCTCGTGACTGAGGACATCCAGCACTTCTGCTGTGCAGAAAGAAAAATCCAACCCTCTCTCTCTCATTTTTTTATATATATATAAAATCATGAAAGACTTCCATACTTAGACACACGCTCATACATGCAAGTCTTTCTTTGTATATCTGTATGTGTGTATGCAAAAGTGTAAATATAAAATCTAAGTAAAAATTAAATAAGACTGGGCTTGCTACCTTCTGTAAATAAGGCAGTGGGAGTCATGCTACCAGTTCTCCTCACAGGACTGCGCCTGCATTGTGTAGCAGCGCGATGACAGCCCAGTCACAGCAGTGACTGGAATTAAGGGACAGCAAAGGGAATATTATAGCTGGGGAAGGGAACTGCTAACAGTCCTACCTTGTGTATCTAAATTTCACTCCTTCTATACATGTGGCTGTAGAAAAGATGGCAAGCTGCATGCACGTTTTGCTCCCCTAACCCAACATTACAGTCAAAGAAAGGCAAAAAAAGATACTGAAAGTTACCTGAAGTACACACAAAAAAAACAAACAACCCAAAAAACCCCCCCATCTACCAAATTTATCCAGGTTGTTTGAAAAACATCTGCAAGTGTGCAAGTGGAATGCCACTGACAGGCATGCAGCATGCTCCTCATGATGAAATCATGCCTGAATTTCAGCAATGGAAGAGGCGATAACAGAACACGACCATCTGCTGAAATGCCTTCCAACCAGGGACAGAGCTGACTGCCTTTGACTCAGCTTCACATCACAATATGACCAAGCCTGGCTGGAACTTCAGCAACGTCCCTCCCCATCCTTCACTGCCAGACTCTCTTTCCCACTACTCGCCGGCCTCCAAGCATTTTCATGACGATGCTAAGGATCACACTTCTCTCTCTTACTTAATGGTGCTTGTCAAAAATAAAAGTTATAGTCAAGAAAAAAAACCTCTTTTGCTAACAACCTACTCACACGTTTTGCAAAGGTTAAAGGGGATGCAGCGTTAACTCCTGGCACTCCCAAGCCACCCGAGCTCGACACAGCCTTTCTCAAAATGGAAGGGAGAAAGGAGCAGCAGGCAAGGGAACTGGAAGACTGTCCTGAAGAGGGATCAGAAGTCGCACCAAGAGTTAGTTGCCAGCTGCACACTAGCAATGATATTATCACAAGAAGTTCAGCTGGAAGCAGGAGGGAGACACAAAATAGCTTAAGGAATGACAGTTTGATGCATGAGAACACCTATCTGAAACCCAGCAGGTCACAATCTCTATCACTATCTGTCATCAAAGATGCTAATACTCTCTAAAAAGAATTTGGCTACAGAGATCCAGCTCTTTGCAGTTTTATCTGTGGCAGCTACAAGGCCAAATGGCTTACCCACATAACATTAATACCAGATAATTTAACACCAGATCCTGTCAAAACTGTGCCTGAGGTTTTCCCAGCCAGCGATGAGACCACTAAACTGTACCACAACAGTTTTCAGTTATGAATGGTATCTTACTTTCAACACCTGTTTAGAACTTGAGGTAAATAAAAGTTAAATTGTTGTGGATAAAAGAATAAATTCTTGTAGAGGAAAGAATCAGAAAAATAGACAGTACTCAGCAGCTCAAACCATAAGTGAAGATGCTCGTAGGAAACCAAGGTTCAGATGGCTCAGAGATCAGTGACTTGAATTCAGCCAAAGACATCCTCGAGAGGGGTTTGGGAAATCAGGACACTGAGCTTCTAATTTCAGTTTGACACTAATTGAGCTGTGCAAACACGAACTCATTTCTCAGAGCTTCCTCTGCCTCGCTTTGCTGCTGTTAAATACTGGGGGGGTTGCTGTTGTGTGTTTGTGTTTTGTTTTTTGCTTGTTTGTTTGGGGGTTTTGTTTGGTTGGTTCAGGGGTTTTCGGGATTTTTTTTTTTCTCCTTTTAAATACAATTTCACACCTAAGACGCTGCCAGGCAAATAATAATTTTTAGTAACTTATTACCGAGACAGATGGTGGAAGAGATGGAAAGAGAACACCTCCTTCCAGAACCATGTCATCCAGCTCAGTTCTTGGACCTCATCCGCCTCCGATTTCCACAGATACGGGCTGTGCACAGAGAGTGCCTGAGGTGCCACTAACCCGAATTAACCTGAAATGTTTTTTTTTAGTAACTTAAAGCTTTAGCAAATGAAGTAGTCACAGTTTGAAAAAATTACACACAAGTAATCGGCAACAAACATCCACACACTTAGAAATCACAAAGTCAGCCAGCCTCCACGGAGCAGCGCTTGCCCAGCCTTCGCACGGTTGTTGCGGGTACAGCGATATTCGGCTGGCTTTGGTACTGTCGAAAGACGGAGGTGTACGATGACATTAACACTGACGAAGAACAAAAGCCTAACAAGTGTAATCCTGATACTGGTGTGTCCCCTTTGAGAATTACTCAGCAATTAAAGATTTCTAACAGCTAGTGTCATATTTCAAAAGGACAATGCTCCAAATCCCGAAGGAAATCATAAGCCATTTACAGATTCTTCTTGGTTTTCAACTTTCTAGAGAGAAAAGAGCCACGCACGTTTAACTGCATTAATGAGATGAACAGCTTAACATCTAAAAATACTTAAAATATCTCTTATTTCTAAAAGGCAGAGCATGATTTCTTCTACAGCAGAACTGGCGCGCTGCAGCACTGACTGATGAGGATTCTTTTTCTCCAATTTACCACTTGAGCTGCCGCACATTAAAAGAAAGTGTCAGCACACACGTGCCTTTCTGTACTTGTTTTGCTACCCAAAAATGACCAGGTATAATCCTAGTAATAAGAAGGGACATTCAGGCTGTTAAAGGGAAGCAGAAAGGATCCTGAATTCACCAAAGCACTGCTGCAACCTCCGCACTCAGGAGGCCGTTGCTCGAAAGCCAGCTGCTTTGCTGGCACCTCACTGCAGCCAACAGCTTACGAGGCAGGTGGCTACCAGCAAGCCTTGCTATAAACTACGCAAGAGCCCAGCTTTTAAAAATACTGTTCAGTTCAACAGTATTCAGCTGTCACCGAGGCCCCTAAGAGCTGCCTGGCATTTAGTCACCTTGCAACACTGCAGCCATTCTTCAGGAGCACAATTAAGACAAAGTGTTGATTTGCATAAAGAGCTAATTGCACAGAAGGTTCTATCACTTCTAGGTATCCGAAGGGAGCAGGCAGCATTCAAATAACTGTCATTCAGCAGGAGATTATTCTGCAAGATAGCTGTGTTGGGCTTTTTCCCTTCTCACCCACTAGCATCCTTTCAACAACACAAAAAGCAAAGAACACCCATCTCAACAGATGCTTGGAGCTGTGATCCTGTAACCCATCTGGGACAACTTATTTTGCAGGCTGTTAAAAAAAAAAATACTGAATAACTGCCCTGGTCTCATCTGCAGTGCTAGGGACAACACTAAATGTCAAGACCTGGGCCAGTTTGCCTGGTATCGATAGGCATAACAAACACACCAACGGAAAGGAATCCTCTTTCTCAGACAACAATGTGTTAATCAGATCAAGATAACAAAAGTAAAAACTACACTTTCCAGCTGTTAACCAAGTTCAGAACTAAAGTGGCCACATCAAGGGAGGGGAAAAAAAAAGACACTAATATAAGCATTTTAAACAAATAACTTGGTGCAGGAAGCCCTTTCACTCTATCAACACACAGTGGGCCTTTCTAATTTCCTCTGGGGTCACCTGGGCATGGTAGAAATGACGCTAGAAGAGATACCCTTTAGCTCGCATAATAGTTTAATAAAATTAACATTTCAACATTTTTCCATAAGTACCTCTGTAGCAATGGCACCAACAAATTAAATATTCCCCCCCAAATGGGTTAAATCATCATCTCCAGACAACAGGACTTCTGTCAGCTGTATTTCAAGTGTCCAGCTGTATTTCAAATGCAAGGGAATTACCCAACAGATTCACCATCGTCCTTTAAAAACCACCTGGCAGGCCTTCAATCAAGAGTGGACTTGATTTGACCAGCTACAGCAAGTGGGGCTGCCCGTCGATGGGGTCAGCCGCAGCAAGCAGCTGGCAGCATCCCTCCAAAACGGCTCCCAGGGAGTCGGGATCATTCTCCCCAGACATAACCATCCTCGTCAGCTCTTCAACTAACCACCCAGGGAAGGCAAACTTGAGCTTCTAATCTGCTTTCCCCCCCTGCACTGACAGACCTCAGAAACAGATGCCATTGAGTCACTGGAAGGAACAAAACAGTTCGAGCCACAAGATCAGCCCTGGGAGCGAACGCACATGCTTGGGAACTGACATCTTGTCTGAAATCCTCCGTTTCTCAGTGCTTTGCTTCTGAAAGCAGAAATGACAGATACTCATATGCATATGACACACAGCATTTTAAAAGTTCTGAAATAAAGGCAAAAACCAGAAATCCATTGACTACAAGAGGAGGAAGAACTTATGAGGAAGAACTTCTTCCCTCTGAGGGTTACGGAGCCCTGGCCCAGGCTGCCCAGGGAGGCTGTGGAGTCTCCTTCTCTGGAGATATTCCAGCCCCACCTGGACAAGGTCCACTGCAGCCTGCTCTGGGTGACCCTGCTTCGGCAGGGGGTTGGGCTGGAGGGCTGGAGACCCACCAGAGGTCCCTTCCAACCCCTGACATTCTGTGATTCTGTGAAGACTCTCATATTTTGTTAGTGCCCACAGTTCTGAGTGACATGGGTGGGTCCTGGAAGGGTTTCAGGGAGGAACATGCCACCAGCTGACCAAAATACCAATTACCAACACCAACTGCTAATTCCACTCCCTGCAAGCACCTAGAACTCTCCAATTACTTTACTTTCAGGGGAAAAAACCCAACCCTATAGCAGGCTTTTAAAGGTTTATAACAAATCCCGCAAAAGGGGATAAACAAATATTTTTAAAAGGAAAAATGTCATTTTACAAATGCCCTCTGCAAAGGACGGCTACGTTAATCTTGGCAATCTTTACAGATCCTCCCCCATGTTTTCGAAAGACAGCCAGAGCATCGAGATTTGTTCAACAAATTGCAGCGTGAGTCAGTGGGCCCGGGAGCGGTGGGTAGGAAGGAGCAGATGATGTCCATGGAGTCACAGAAGTCTTTAAAATGATTCATGTCATAACATGGATCCAGAAAAGCGACTTATGGCTTAGACACAGACTCCATGGGTATTTCTGTATCTGTGCCCAGGGACTCAGCAGCAAACACAGCACTGTTACAGCAAACATGTCCCAGTCCAGCCGCCGAACCAACCTCCCTCTCCTCACCAGTTCAACAGCTGAGCCAGTACGAGACGCGATGCCCACACCAGCACCTGTGCTCCTACAGGGAGGCAGTCTTTAGACCTCACGCTCCACTGTCACTCAAAACTGCTTTCAGAAAGTAGAACGGCTCTGTTTTAACTGGGGAGCTCTGCAAAACTCCAGAAGCTTGACAGTGAAGCTGCAGATCATGGCTGGGGAAAGAAAGCCGGGAAACGAGCACGAAAATGCTTGTAGGTGTCAAAACTGACAAACCCTTATTCGCACACTAAGAGGCCTCATACCAGCATGATTAGTCGCAAAAGATCTCAGGTTTTGCTCCTGTCAAACCGTGTTATTTTAACTTTAACGAGGTATCCCAAAGAGGTAGCCCAAAAAAAGAAGAAAACAAAGGAATAAAATTTGTGAGTGTGCCTAGCCCACCCTAGAACAGACCTGCTTCTCCAAATACAGCCCCAAGCCCACAAAACTCCTCAGCCAGAAGAGCACTGATCTTTGGAAGGTATCCTGAAATACTGTCCATGTATAACCCAACGAATACCGTGCAGCCACCAGTCCAGACCACCTGTCTCCTGCTGGGAATATCACCAGAACTGCCTCTTGTACTCTATGGCAGCCACTTCCAAATGACAAACCATTTATTTCAAAGTTATGAGGCAAGTGAAAATGAGCTGTAAACACACACTGAAAAGGTCCAGAGACTTCACCCTCCTTAGAAGAAAACTCTTTAATTCTCTCAAGAAAACCAACTCAGACATCAGGTCAGTTCCCAGCCTCTCAGAGTACAGCAGCACTTTACAGTACAGACACCGGTCTGTGACCCACCGGCCATCGAGACAATCAGGTCCCCCAGGCTGCTGCCGTGCTCCTGCCCCAGCTACAGCGACAGAGTCCTCTGCTACAGACCCAGCCAGGGATCAAGGGAAGGAGGCAAGGTCGCAGGAGAACCTCTCACGCCAGTGGGCAACACTCCGCTGCTGGATCACGCCATTTTCAAGGACACCCCTTTCTGCAATCAGTACAATCTTCAACCAGGTGTCTACAGGCAACCAGCCTTGTACTCCTCCTTCCCCTCCCTCTTGATCTCGATAAACAAGAATTTCTTCCCATAGTACTAATACTAACTCTCGTGTTTTCTTCATTCAGAGGTACACTAATTCTGGCTGCTAACAGATACAGGGTAAATGTTTAGCTTTGAGCTCAGAAAGGAGAAGAGGGCCTGAACAATAACCTCAGAACTTCAGAAACCTTCTAATTTTAAAACGAAAACTCAAACAAGCCATGCATATTTATGATGCAGGACTCCCATTTCAGTTGTTCAGCTAGGTCCAAGAAACAGAAAATGAACTTGAGAGAAATTAAACATGGACAAATACCACAATTCTGAAATCAAAAGTTGCTTTAATACCTTTTAATAACTACGCATTCCCTGAACAACCTGATGCAGCTTTGAAGCTCACTCTGGTGATTCGGAGGAGGTTGGACTCGATGCTTCCAGGGCGCCCCAGCCAAACTGAATGTTCCTATGAAATTACATTTATTCATATCAACTTTTATTACACGTTCCTGCAATTCTTCCTGAACTATTCTAACAGGCTGCTCTCCTCTCACTGTGAAAGAAAGTAACCCATATCACAAAAGAGCATTGTGCAGGGCTTTTTGGTTTGGTCATGACTTTTTTGCTAGCTTTCTTTTCAAACCAAGTCTAATAATCTCATTCATGTATTATTATATAAAGTTTCCAGGTAGAAGGGATTTTCCATCTTTTCAACTTGTGAAAGCCCTTAACCAAGATTAACAATTGATCAGAGCAAGATACGTTGTGCTTAGTGTGGAGTCAATACCAATTTCTCAGCCAAACAATTCGTTTTTGAAACTGCGTCTTACCACTCCAATTAAGTCTCCCCGTCCGTATTCACCCGTCAGGTGCTTCTTCCCATCATCCATCCGTATGACGGAGCGAAGTCGACCATTCAGCACAATGTACGTGCAGTCTGACTTGTCACCCTGCCTGCAGAAGGAACAACCAATTACAAGGATTAGTGAAGCGTCCTCGCTCAGCAAACGCATCTAGAGTCTGTTAATAAGCTGATCAGCTTTCCCCATCTGGTTTAGAGGACACAGGAAAATGTTTAATCAGCAGTTAAACATAGCAAGCAGTTGAACAGCTGGTAAAAGGTGACTTGGAAGCATGTTTAACGATTAAATGTACGTGCTTTGAACAACTGGGTAACGTTAGGTCTGGGAGCAGATGACCAGGACGCATGCGGTCTCGAGGGGAGACAACAGGCTCGTTACTGGTTACAGCAGGAGCCTGTTGTCATTGAACGGTCAATGTGGATGCACAGAGGAATTCTGCAGGTGAAAGAGACAAACCCCTGAGTGGCAGAGGATTTAGATTCCTTCCAGTGCACGCATCTTAGTCTATCAGGAAGTTTTTGCTACATTAAGTCAGCATGATTTAAGAGTGCTGTTTGCCACGCAGACTTCCAGTGTCACACAGCACACGGACGCAGTGCAATACTTCTGCTAGTGGAACTAAAACTAACACGAGGAATTCCAAGAGATTTTAACAAGCTACTGACAGCTATGACTGCCTTGATACACAAAGTAATCCAAAACTTCCATCAGCATTAGTGCTGCTGGTATAGTTGAAAACATTAAAATTACAATTACATAGCACATGTACTGAAGAAGACTTTTCTTCTCCCACCACTGCAGCAACCATGTAATAACTCAAATGCATCCTAGTACAACATCCAGAAAACTAAGTTTTCCCAAAGATAACTCTTGCCCCTTAAACATAAAGTGCAGTGCCTATTTTCAATCTAGTGTTGAATAAGCATAAGTGAATTATCTTTGAGTTTTGTTGTTTATTTTAGAAAGGCTGAGAAATGAGCAATAGACACTCATGGCCTTAACAATGCAGAAACTACCACCACAACATACAACTGGATGTTTTAATCTATTCTGTCACTTTAAAACCTTGCCAATACAACATAAAGTATGAGAAATAGTATGAAAAATTTTAATAACACCTGGAGACAAGAGACTAAAGCAATGTTGAAGGGTACTGCAGAAAAAAAATATTCTCAAAATAGACAAACAGACAAACCCAATGGAATGATGATAAATTTAGTTTAATTTTGTTTTTACTCTGTATGTCACCTAGGGAGCCCAGCTTCTTATCTCTGAAAATTTAAATACACAACAGACAACATACAATTTTGTCCACAACTCACCTGTAAACAGCTCGTCCAGCCTCAACCTCCATCCAATCCAGGGCAAAGTCTATTTGCCGAACAAATGGAGACATTCTCTTGACAACAGTGTGGGCCACACCAAGAACGACGCTTGGCTGCTCCCGCATTATCCTAGGAGGAAAAAAAAGTGTTCTTCAAGTACTTCCCCAAAATAGAAATAGGGACACACAGACCCAACGTCCCAGTGCAGCCGGGCAGCTCCATGGGCACTAACTCCAGAGTTAGCACATACCCACACACACTCCACTCTTGCCACAGCCACACCAGATCAGTGACAATTTGAGGGCAATATGGGACAATTTGAGGGCAATATGGGGCAATTTGAGGACAATATGGGGCTGGCCAGCCTGCCAACCCAGCCCAAATCAAATGTCACTCAAAGTCGGCACTGTCCTAGTAGCAGCAGGACTATGCTAGTAGGATGCTAGCTAGTCCTCCTGCCTGGCCAAACTCCCTTCTTTAAGGCCAGCAGGATGGATGACAGCCACGCTAGCTCTTGTCTACGAGCCACCCTCCCAACCTCCCCTTCACCCAGGTCTCTTGTAACTCAGTGAAATGTCCATACTGTCCAGAAGATTGTCCCTTCCTGCTGTTCTGCACATCTCAGTCTCTCACACACACACGTGTGCTCACATCCCCTAGATTTTGTTTCAGGTCAGAACCTTATTATACGTGAAGTCTGATGCTCTTAAAAGACCTGCTCGGTATTTCAAATGTTCCCTTTTCCCTGTTGCAAAGACCACTAGGAACTGAAACGTCTCCTAATAAAGCTTCTGATCTTCACGTTGAATCTTTTGAGTGATTCTTAAAGTCTTTAGCAGTAAAGACACCATGCAATTCAATACTTTTCCCAAACTGAAAAACTTCGAGGATGTTCTGCCAGTGATAACTGCAAATTCAACTGACTGACCGTGAGGCCCAAGGGAAATCGCTCTCAGACACCTGGGAACTGCTCACAAATGTCTTATTTCTCATGCTTTTTAGGCTAAAGATTGCTGCATCCTGTCACCTTGTGAGTAAGCACTCAAGCTCTTCACTACTGCACAGCAGTGAACTGATCTCGTGCATGTCTAGATGGTGTACCTGTCAGGGCATCTTATCTCTTCTGTTCCTGTGCAGCATCGAGAGCAATTGATGGCAGACTACTAAAAAAATAGTTATTTCACCAGAGGCAGCACGACTCGGAAAGAAGTAGGTAAGTGCGTGCAGAGCCAGTACACGAAATGCACACAGAGAGGAAGGAGCGATGTTAAAGCCACACATGGCAGAAACAAAGAAAATTACAGAATACTTGGTATGTTTTCTGCATCAATGTTCCCTTTACAATGAAGATACCAGACTGCCCTAAGACAACCTCCTTAGGAGACCCTGTGTATGTGGGAACTCTCGCGAAGCACAAATCACGTGAGCACAAATCTAACCTCACACCCTAAAAAACAGGGAGGAGGAGAGAGAGGCACTGACAGAGCATTGTCGGTCTGTGTTCCCTAACTGAAATACGGTTCCTGCTGGGCCACTGTAACCTGGCAGAAATGAGAGGAAGCCCGACCAGCGATCCATAATCCTAGAACATGGGAACAAAAGCAAACTCACCAGGAGCCTCGAGGAAGCACAGAAACTGCCCTAAAGTTTCTAAACCATCAGCTCGCTCACTCACTAGCCCTACAGCTGCAGCAAGGGACTCCGAGCTAACAGGGACTGTGGCCAAGTGCAGCACACAGCGCGCTGCAGGGAGCTTTCATGTTTATCTACTCTCCTCACCCAATGCCTCCAATTATTACTTCTCGCAATAATGAAGCTTACAACTTCTTCAGCCTAAATGCTTGAATTTGAAACGGAAGAGATTCATCAGCTTATATCCCTGTTCCACACCGAGCTCATCACACTCGTACCCCTGCACTCCTGGGTGCTACCAGGTAAATTCAGCCAAACACCAACTCTTACATTTAGCACTGTTTAAAATCCAGCCCTCAAAACAGGATTATGAAAAAGCAGGACAGCTTTCCTCTCCTGCCCTTTCTCTGCTGCCCGGAGGTTTCCACGCCCCCCCAACCTCCGACCCAAGATGCCCACAGAGCACCCTGGTTTTGCTAAGCTGCTACTGCACATGAAAACAACATGTTCTCACAGCAGCTTTACCACACTAACCCGACTGGGAGCAAAGGATGCAGGAGCTGAAGAGGCAGCCCAGGATAAGCACCAGTAAACAGACAGCCCTAATCCCTCAACACACGCAAAACACCCAGCTCTATCCCCTTTCGCAGCTGATCTAAAAGTCAAATAAACCTCCGGAAAAGGTTTAGCTCATTGATTTTACTCTACTTGCTTATTTAGCACTCAAAGTCTCCTCCCACACAGGCTGTCTGCTGTGATCAATAAAAGCCCTTTAGTCCTTTTCCTCCCTCAAGATACGTATCTTAATACTTAATGCATTCAAAACGTCAACTACTAACAGGCTGCTTTTATTTCCATGTGGAGCTCTCTATTATTTCACTTGGTGCTATAGAGCTTCTGCAAGAGCATTAGCACGGAAGGTAGAAGCCCACCCTCATGGACAAGAAGAGAAAACCAGATTTTTTTCCCCATTATCAGCCAGGTTTCCTTCCTCTCACTTGGGCATTTTCATCTTTGCTTTTCTGCTTGACACATGCCTGGCAACAGGAAAATTAAAAACCAAAGCTCTGTACTACAGAAACCTGTTTCTGAAGGGATCCTGAAGACTCTTTATTAGAAAGCTCATGAAATATAGCGATTAAAAGGCTAAATGAGTGTCTGTGAAAGCCTGGGACGTATGCAGATATTCTTGCGGATGTGGATGCAATTTGATATTCAGCTTGGCTGGCAATGCAAAATAACAAATCAAAGTATTCCTGCTTCTCTGACAAGCACACATGAGTAAGACTCCAAACTGTGAATTTTACTGAAGCAGAAAATGTGACAGAGTCCTCAGTACCGCAGAACCCGACCATATTCCCTCAAGAGAGCCTGGTGACAACTTGATTACACTGTTCGTCAGGAGACACCACCAGCTGCAGCGTAGGCTCTGCACACTTCGTACTTCAGCTCAGCAAAATAGCAGAGCATTTAAGGTATATACTATATAATTAGCTTGTGTCACCCCTATACTTCAACTCTACATTCACAGACAGCTTTTTAGTCATGGTAGTACCACGTAAAAGGCTCCTGCCCCAAAGTTTCAGTGAACAGGATTTAATCTGTTGTCCAACATCCAACATGAAATTCTAAACTCTGAGCTACTTCCATTACTGTGCTCTTTGCCTAATGGCAACTATCGACCATATTCTTTCTGCTTCACCTTCTCATTAATTATTGAGAAAAACCACATACACCGTTCCAAGGCAGCTCAAAGAAAAAGTAATACACTTGACAAGAAAGGAAAAAAGGAATTTTGGAGAACAATAGAGGTTCTTGTCAAATTTCTGCTGGTCAGTAAGATAAGAGCCAAAAAGAAAACACAAATTTAAAAAAAAAATCATTCCTGGGAGATTCTGAGATTACTTCTAATTTTCTCAACAACTTTTTCTTTTTCATTGAGTTCAAAGACGAAACAAGCAAACTTTCCAAGAAACATGCTTTTCAAAGACTTTCTACAACAATACTTTTACATATGGGAACAAGAGTCAGAAGTGATATAAAGTTTGGGTTTCAGGAGCAATTGCGAAGATGGAATGCTGAAAGGTCACCGAGCTCACAAAACGCAGCGAAGTGGCAAGGGACTATTTAAAAGAGAAAAAGTAAGATTCTGAAAGGTCCCCAAAATGATGAAGAGGGGATATAGTGATGGGTTTGAGATCACTGACTGGTAAGGGGTTAATGGAAGCAAAAGGGTAAGCTGGAATAAACAAGAGACAACTCGATTCTTGAGAGACAAGAGGAAACTCAGGAAAATTAGCTCAAGCAAATGAGAGACTTAATCCAGGACTGAATATCAAAACAAACAAAAAGGAAAAAAGGTGGAATCTGTCTGGTTGGCTGAGATGACGAAATCAAATTTAAAGTCAGAAACAAGTAGGAAAACAGCAACAGAAGAAGAAATAAGGAAAAAGCAGGAGCTCAGAAGAAATAGATCTGATACCACATGGAATGGCACAAGTGGGGAGCATCTATCAGAAATCAGGTCAAAGAGCTGACAGCCACTGCACAGACTTGGAAAAACACAGCTAATCAACCAAGCACGCTGCTGAGAACAGCGTGTTCAGTTTTATAGCATACAGCCTTTTGCCTGAGGAGAAAAAAGAAAAATCACAGAACAACATTCTATGGTAGAGTTGATCAGGAATACAAATAATCAGAATTATTTAGAAAGTAGAAGTATATGCAGGAATATACCACGTAATAGTGACCTAGGCAACACAACCTAAAAAAAGTCCTACACAGAACACAGGACTGATGGCACATTCAAGTAGAGGTTGAAAAAGGAGTTTAGAAAAGGAAATAGAGGTATTTGACACAAATTACGTGTGTGAACTAATAGTAAGTCTAACAGTAGGATCATGGAATAAATCAAGAGTATTAATCAGTAACATTGGACAATGAGGCTAACCAGAGTCTTCATATTGGGTTTGGGCACGTGGTTTGTAATTAAGCAATACCTATATGACCCTTCAAGCATTAAGTCACAAGTTGTGTAACACTTCCACGGTCCAGAGCAGAACCTGTCTTGCACAGGGGCACTATTCTTTGACCTGTTCTATTTGTGAGCACTGAAAACCTACAATCACACCATGACCAACCATTCATAACCCATCCAGCAGCCCAAGCTGTGTTTGGAAACAGAACTGGGGTGGTTCTCCAGCAAATAGGAACAATGAATCTAAGAGAGAGGGCCTGGCAAAGAACCACTTAACCCAGCAAAGCACAGGCTCTGGCCAGACTTTCTTGGTTGGATTGTGAAGTGCATGAGTCTTGAGTCATAAATCACACCTCATTGGCTTAAGTGCTCTATAAACCTGGAATAAAGGAGGTATCACCATTTAATGTTACCATGTTCCCTGCATTACCTCTTGCTGGGGATAAAGCCATCCGATAGATGGGTCAGAGCTCAGCTGGGCACTTAAAACCCTCACATGAGCTATCTGGTTTGCTACCGGATGTATTGTAGCAGTACTACGCCACACATACATCCACCACTCCCCATGGGACCACGGTTCAAAACGACCATAAAAATTAAAAAATAATAACAACAATAAAAAAATCAATCCATGTTTTCATGGCAGAACTCACTCATAGAAATGGGACTTAGAAATAGACAGGAAGCTGCAGTCTCGATTGGCCTTGATGGTGAAAATCAGCGGTTCCCCAGTCAGGACAGCGAGCTGGCCTACGAGTTCTCCTGGATGGGTAATGAACAGACAGGTGTCCTCCTCCGAGTCTATCTTCCGCTGGTACACGTGAAGCATCCCCGAGACCACAAAGCAAACATTAACATCCTGGAGAAAATGGAAACAGAGCTCAATAAAATCTCCAAAGATTTTAAAAGCAATTGTCAGGGTGACAATACGATCACGACCGATCTGTTTTCCAGAAAGCTCCCTACAGTTTTTGAACAATTAGGTGATAAGACACAATAGTGAATTATTAAAAGCAGGTTATGAATATTTAAAACTAAGCAGCCACATTACTGAAAAATGTGTTTCTCTTTGGATGGTTATGAAAAATGAAGGCTGCATCTGTAAGATCTCAAGAAATAACAGAACTGCGAATGGAGATAACGGGGTAATGGCAGCAGCATGATGAGGGGCACTGCAGTTCAGCAGAGCAGAACGCAGCAGCACCCTAACTGGAGCTGCCCCTCATCTGCTTTGCACAAGCTTGTCTATTTACACAGTATTATTATTAATGAATCTCGTTTTATCCTAAATACACTTCGCTACAAACAAATAATACTGGATTTCTGTTGTATGAGGGGGAAAAAAAAAATACTGCAACTGCGTAACATCATTGCAAGCCTGCAGTGCGGGGCATGAGGAGGGGCTGCCCGGTCTCCGCACCTCCGCAGGAAGGACGGAGGCAAGATTCTCCCACACCTCCGCGGGAAGCTACACAAGAGCTGGAAACAGACAGCTGCCAGATCTCCACTCTGGCCACACTGCTACTCGTGTGCGCAGAAAGGGCGAGAGAGGGATTGTTTCATCTCGAGAAGAGAAGGCTTGATAGGGCTCAGGGAGGGATTTTTTTATTTATCATCACCAACATGTATAAATACTTTCTGGTGGGGGGCAAAGACCGAGCCAAACTCACATTCTCTCTGCTCTAGATGATGTGCACTCACCTGATCGCCTTGCCTGGATAGCACCGTCCCAGCAGTAACCTGATGCAACGTCACTTTGCCATTCAGTAGCAAAGGATCCTGGAGAAGAAGGGGACAGGGGGTATAATTTACTCGCCGGTGCACATGTGAAGATCCAAGAATGTGGGGAAGCATTGAAATAAAGCAAATAAGAATAACAATTACTAAAGAGAATGTTGTAAGTACTTGAATCTCTTAAAAATATGGTGCACGATTTTTATATTTCTCTACCCGACAAACACTTCTTCCAGAAGAAAAAACATTTAATTAGTTTCAACTGATTGGACTTAGATTCTTAAGGATTTTACATTTGTCAATTTTGACCCCAGACTCTTTTAAGGGTCTATAACAAAAAGAGACCTATATTAACTGGCATGAAAATCATGAAATATGAAGATATTTTCAAAGGAAGGTGAAACCAGCAGAGACTGACTACACCACGAAGGAACTGGACAAGGTGATCTACCACTTGCTTTATCACAGCCCTTCCCTGGTCACAGCGCTCAGCTGTGCTGTGCATGCACAGCAGATTTCCACACACACTGTAGACCAAAAGCTCCCCAAAGCTATGAATTCTCGTGTGCGTGCACACGTAGATCACAGAATCATAGGTTGGAAAAGACCTCTAAGATCATGAAGTCCAACCATCGATGCACAGGAGAGGTGGAATTTTCCTCCTGACTAAAGAGCACGCGGAGGGAGGGTCTTCCCAACAGCCTGCCCTTGGTTCGGACTCAACCTCAAACCCTTGCAATGGCAAAGAGCTGACCCGGTTAAGTGCATCAGCTGATCAGTTTTCCTCCCAGCTCCGAAGCTGCTCACCACCATAATCCCGAGTACACAACGCAGAGAGGCACCAGGTGTGGAAAGAACTTGCTTTCATGTCAAAGAGCTGCCAACACAATTTGGTGTCCCACACGCAGACAGTATTAAACCCTAAGGCTTCAGACCACCTTTTCTTCGGCAAAACTTTCATCTTCAAAAGCTCAAAATGTTATCATCATCATCCGAATGGGCAGGGGCAAAAACATAGGCTCAACGACATGATTCTTGCTTTGTGCTAAAGAGTGACAGTGCAGCTGTCACAGCTTAGAAATCACAGAATCATAGAAAGTTTTGGGTCGGAAGGGACCCCTCGAGGTCATCCAGTCCAACCCCCCCGCAGCGAGCAGGGACACCGCTACCTACATCAGGTTGCTCAGAGCCCTGTCCAACCTGGCCTTGAATGTTTCCAGGGATGGGGCCTCCACTACCTCTCTGGGCAACCCGTTCCAGTGTTTCACCACCCTCACTATAAAGAATTTCTTCCTTTTATCCAGCCTAAACCTACCCTGTTTTAGTTTAAAACCATTACCCCTCGTCCTGTCACTGCTGTCTCTACTAAAAAGATTGTCCCCATCTTTCCTATCAGCTCCCTTTA
>Ga0065711_1000568_pt1 | contig 61661 bp, 27 predicted proteins | sample Hoacrofraction12_FD_59098 | JGI IMG/M metagenome (GOLD analysis project Ga0065711, IMG submission 59098) | Hoatzin crop microbial communities from Cojedes, Venezuela - Epithelial fraction 12 v2 (version 2) | ecosystem: Host-associated > Birds > Digestive system > Esophagus > Crop | place...
GACCCGCCTGGACAAGATCCTGTGCAGCCTACTGTAGGTGACCCTGCTTCGGCAGGGGGGTTGGACTAGATGACCCACAGAGGTCCCTTCCAACCCCTACTATTCTGTGATTCTGTGATTCTGTGATCTAGCAGACGTAATTAATAAACTAAATTACCTCCAGGGAAGTATGGGGATAAGGTTGAGAAGCTTGATAGACAGATGACAGTCAGAGATAACCTTACTGTGTTAGCACTGTATATTTGTAACAGGTTGTTTAAACATTTCAATCTCTTCTCCGGCCATTACAGATTTCTGTTTTGTAGAGGAAATATATAATTATTCCTGGCAGATTTACACAAGTGAGAAATTTGGCAGATGATAAATTAGATAATTGTTCACACTGATTTTAAATCTCATAATGCAGAATCTCTTCCAAAATGTGAATATTTAATCCCATCATATATGCATTAAAATTTCTAGAACAGAGTATGCATCACATGTACAGGATAAAAAACTGCCTGTGAGTGCAGTGGCTGAAAAGGCCTATGGAGCCATTGTAAATAATGCTCAGACATGAGCTCCTCTTTAATTTGTGCATCTGTTACCTTAAATATAAGGAGCTTTGATAGGCCTAAAGAAAATGATGAGCGTAATGCTGTGAAATAGTTCTTCTTTTGTATCCTTGTGATAAATGTGTTCATGTGTAACTAGTAGCCTTATTATTCATTCTTTCTCATTCATTCTTCATTGCTCTTTCATTCAATCCTTTTTTTTAGTAGTGTAGTGAAGGAAGACAAGAGGTATATAACATGTAAATATCCAGTCATGCAAGATGAAACAATGAAAAATAAATTATAGACAGCAGAAAGAAAAGGTTCCAAAGAATTCCAGGACATAGAATATATTTCCATACAACATCTGAAAAACTTCAGGAGTTCTAGTCAGATTCTTGCAAACATTTACCAGATCTCAAACTTATACGCATTTGTCTCGTGTGTTATTTGTGATCTGTACCTAGTTCATATTACACATGAAAAGACAAAACTGCATAGATGATTTTAACAAAATGCTTCACTGAAATTAATGGACAGGCAGCCAAAGTAGCCTATGGATTTTTTAAATGAAACAAGCAGAATGCATGAGGTTGAACCACTGTGATTTTATCTAAAAATGTGCTTTCTTTTTTCCTTCCACATGTGAGAGTATGTCGAGGGACAAAAATAATGTAAAATCAATGAATGAATATTATTTATGCAGATAGATTCATCTTTTGAGATTGATTTGTGGAGAACATTGCAGATTATGAATTGTGTCACTATCACATCACATTTAAAGCTTTGAAAATAAGGGAGCTTATGAAGAGATGGAGCTTATAAGATCATATTGCCCATAAGTATTTTATTTTTGTCAGAGTAGCAGTAAAATTCGTGACGATGGAATGCGCAGACAACAAAGGGCTTTATGCATTGATTAAATGTCTTGACTTTGGTCTAGTATTTAATCAACTGCCAGAACAATCTATTGCCCAGCATACCCAAGCAACATGAATATTATCCTTTCATCTCACTAGTGCAGACAAAACAAATGCTAAAGTTTCTGGAGTCAGCAAGCTAAAAAAGTCAAGTGTTTTAGTATATACATTCATTGTCTGTGTGCACATACATTTGTCAGAGTACCAAAAGTCAAGATAAGGTCGTGCTATCATGATGCATTAATAAAGAAAATCACTTCTTTAAAAGCAATTCTCTACTACTGTTATCATATTTCATTTAACAAAGCTCAAAGTTTGCAGTTGTAAAGTTACATTTAAATATTATTAATACAACTTTAAAAAAATCACATCATGCACTATGTAACACTGAATTTGAAGATCCCTTTCACCACTTTTTTCATGATTCACTTATAAAGTCACAATGATAAGCTTTCCACCCTGTTTCCTATTACAGTTTTAAAAATTGTGATCAATTGCATCTTCTGGTTGAAACTAGTTCTTCTGACAGGAATTAATGAATGAATTTTGATGACAAAAGAACGGGCACCCATCCAAGTCTTGAGACATAAGCAACATGAGTTAGAAGGGCAAAAATTATATACAATAGCTTATCCTTTCTCATCCAGAATAACTGAACTCCTTCAACCATACCAGACTACCCTAAAAAAGATTCAAAGGATGTATCATGGAAATTAGTCTATGTGATGTTCTAAGAACAAGCAGTTACTCTTAGGCTTTATTTCTCTTGCGGTTGTGCTTATAAAATGCTGACAATAAGCTGTTTGCAAGCAAAAGATCGTAATCCACTGTAATTAAACCCTGTGACAACTGACATTATACCAAATGGCGACATGACTCATAAAGACAGCCTTGATCTCAAGAGCATAGGACATAAAACATGAGATAAAGGTTAGCATTAAGAGCAAAAGTTCATTGATTTTTGCATTATTAGAGAGCAGGTGGAGAAGGTTTAACAGAAGCCATGTTTCCTGAATCCTGCTGCAGCTTGATATCCTACATATAATGCTGCAATTCCACCAGAGAAGAAAACAGAGAGTGAAGTTCTTGTTCTATTAACATGGGATAGATGTTCTGGAGACTCCTAAGGGCATGTCTAGGAATGCAGGCTTTAATGTGAGTGTGCTTTTCCTGTATCTGATTAGACATCAGTTCAGAGTAGATCACAGAATAACAGAATTACAGAATCACAGATTGTCTGAGATTGGAGGAAGCTCTGGAGGCCAAGTGGTCCAACGCTCCTGCTCAAGCAGGGCCACATAGAGCTGGTTGCCTGGGATCACGTACACATAGCTTATGAATATCTCCGAGGATGGAGGCTCCACAACCTCCGTGAACAACCTGTGCCAGGGCTGAGTCACCCTCACAGTCAGTAAGTGTTTCCTGATGTTCAGACAGAACCTCCTGTGTTTTAGTTTGTTTCCGCTGTCTTTTCCTGTGACATCCCCCCAAGACATCTTCTCTAGGCTAAACAGTCACAGCTCACTCAGCCTTTGCTCACATGTTAGGTGCTTCAGTCTTTAACCGCCTTAGTGGACCTTCACTGGACAGTCCCCACCGTGTTCATGTCTGTCTTGTATTGAGGAGACCAGAACTGGGCACTGTACTCCAGGCGTGGCCTCACCAGTGCTGAGTAGAGGGGAAGGACCACCTCCCTCCACCTGCCGGCAATACTTCGTCTAATACAGCTGAGGATACCATTGGCCTTTTTTGCTGCAAGGGCACATTGCTAGTTCATAGTCAGCTTGGTGTTCCCCAGGATCCTCAGGTCCCTTAATACCAAGCTGCTTTCTGGATGGATGTCCCCCAGGTGCAGGACTTTGCACTTCTTCTTGTTGAACTAGATAATATAGACCTGATATGAATAGGTTTATTGTGGGGATATCGGTTGTTTTTGTTTGTTGTGTCATTTTTTGTTTTGTTTTTTTTCATCTATTGGGTTTTATTTAAAAGAATATGTTGTTAAATTGCTGTGGCTAAGTGTTCTCTAAATAAAAAAAAAATTGTAGTTGCCTGCCTTTCCTCTTCTACCAAATGAAGAGTTGAAATGGAAAGTATAGATTTAAAGAGAAAATTAGGCATTTTTTCTGTCACAGTCTAGAGCTATATCATAGTTAAGGGCAGGGTTCCCACTTTAAAAGAAGAGGAAGAGGTGTCACAGAGTTAAGTCCATGGGAATGGCTTGCTGGAATCTCCACTCAAAGCAGCACAAGTTTGCCTAGAATAAACCTGTCATTGTTTGTTTGATTTGGTTAGAAGTTTTAATGGAATTAAGGTATTCCTGCAGATTGCCCATTAGTTAAACAAAATAACTAAAATCTTATCATCCTTCTGCTAATACCTGTCTTTTATTTTAGTCTGGAGTTTACCAATATTTTCTTAAGGGACTCTGCTTCACTCAGTTTTTAAACAAAAGGATTCCATTCTTCCTATTCCTCTTCTTTCCCTCTGCCATGAAAGCTTAACTCTGTGCCAAAGAATGAAGTAAACAGCACCCTATCAATCAACAAGGCCTTCCTGTGCAAGTAGTTTTATTCTTTTTGTTTCTTTAAGAACAAAGTTTCAAACTCTTATCTGCCAGTAACTAAAATCACTAGAGAAACAGAAGATTTTGAAAAAAGAAACAGGGCCATATCATTTTTAAAAGCTTGATTATCTGTTTTGCCATCATAAAGTTCTGGTGAAATAATGATCATGCACTAATAAATCTGCTTGTGCAACATCAGTCTCTGATCTCACGTCTGTAACATCTCTGATCTTCTTGCCTCTCTAATCTTTGGTCCCAATAAGGACCTTCATTACCTTACCATAAAAATTATTGGAAGGTGTTTCAAAAGTAGAAAACATGAAATAGACAAATTTAGTGTTCAGAGGAGCACCAAGAAATTTCGGTATTAGTTTAGACAACACTTGAGTGGTTCAAGAAAATAAATCACTAAACTAATAAAACTAACACTAACGAACGTGGGCGTGAATGCAGAGGAGAAAGAAGTCTTGAAACTTTTTCTCCTCAATATATGCAGTCATGATACTATCAGTCTAAGTGATATTTCCTAATTGTGTGGTATTACAGCATGTATTTCTGTGATAGAAGCATTTTAGAGTTTTAATAGTTCAGAAGGTTACAATTCCTAAAATTCTACAAACTGTTTAATAGTTTAAGTTGTTTGAAAACATATTTCAGTAACAAATTGCTAAAGATTCTTTACACATGGGTTTTTCTGACAATTTGAAATAGTTGAACTTTCTTCTGTCAGTTGCCAGTTCTCACGTGCACCAATTACACCCCAAAAATCATTATAGTAACTCCTAAAGTAAAAAAGACAGGAAAATATAATGATTTCTTATTTGTTTGTCTTTATTATACATGCTTACAATTAAATGTTAAAAACTGTGATTAAGAATATTTCAACTGCTGAAACATTCTAAACCAGGAAATGAAACAGAAACCACATTTATTTCATAAATTACACTTTTAATCTGATTAATGAATTTTAAGCCTTATGTTCCCTCTTTGACTTTAATGTGACCAGAATAAATCACTTTCTTTTCTGCCTGTCATCTGTTTGTCATCTTCCTATCCTTTTTTCTTGCCAAATATCTAAATGGCAAACAGTGGGTTGTTTTAAATAGAGATTTGCACCAGAACTACAAGATGGTATTTATCAAATTGCCACATAATTATTAAATACAAACATAAAATGTCACTTTTGAAACTTTATTTGGGAATCAGAGAATATTTAGGTTTTTCCATGTCTGTGATTCAAAATAACTCCAGAGAAATAAGTTGGTGAACCAGTCAAAATACTGTAGAGAGACCATTTTTAAAATGAGAGAGAACAACTCCTAAAATATGTTCTCCTCATGACAATATGACAAAATCTAAACTAATGGTTCTAACACCTTCAGTACTAGACCTCAAATAAAACAAAAAACGTTTGTACATTTGGAGTCTGCAAAATTCCAGTGTCAATATAAAAAAGGCTGGTTTTTTTTTTTTAGTCACATACAAGAACTATTTTGGTCCTCACCTGGTTCTGTATGGCGTTAAGTATTAATGGCATACATCACCTTTGAGTTAGTGTTGTCAAAGGATTATAAAAGCAGAGCTATGCTCTATACTTTGAGTGGGCCAACCTGCAATAATTGTCAACAACTGATAATTAAAAACAGAGGGAAACTGAATACTGGTCTGTTAGGATTTTTCATGAAAATATGAGTTCATATCCACAAATATGAGTTTCAAGTGATGAGATTCAAGATGAGAGAGTAGATGAAGAATACTTCACCTGAAATCAATATGTTTTTCAGTTTCTTAGCCCAAAAGGAAACATATCAGCATACTCTATAATTTTATTTTCAAGAAATTTTTTTCAACAGGAAAAAACATTTTACTGAAATGAAATACCAACAACATCTTTTCTATATGTATGCATGTATACTTCTGTGCACGTGTTTTTATATATGTGTGATAATATCTATATACATATGTGTGCGTTAAAACATAAACTGGGTAGTGGCAGATTTTGATTTCTGCTTCTTTATTAGTTTGTTCTTTTCCTCTTGACCATAGCTTTGTATTCATCAGTGCATTAACTACTGATTTGCAACAAGTAAAAACTAGGTGTTATTATGTCAAAATATAATTGCTATTATAACTTTCTAATATTTCAGCGTTACAATTAGATGTCTAAGCAGCACTATTTCCAAGAACTGGTTCAACAAAAGCAGGAAATTCCAAAAGAATATCAATTTGTATTTGCTTTATTATGGAAGGCTGTTAATTGATTTTTGAAAGAAAATTTTCTTGTATATTTTCAGTCAATATTGACGAAAGTATGCAGGTTGAAGTGACTTTGGGGTGATTAGATAATTGTTCAAACAACACTGGATTTTTCTTTTTCTTGAAAAAGAAATAAAAGCCATAGCTTTCATTAAGTGTTGAGAAATGTACAGCTAGGTGTATGACAGACTGATAATATACATAGCATGAACATTACTCATGAAAAATAAGACTGTTGGAGTAAATTACAATGGGCTAATAGGCTTCTATTGTACTCAGAAATAAATGAGATGGTCGAATCCTTGCAAATTTATCCATTGTTAAATTTCACTTTGAGTAGGGGTTTGGATTTTACGACCTCTGAAGGTCAACTTAAATTATGATTACATTTATCCATAGACGCTTGTATTGCATCTCCCTCCTTTTCTTTTTTTTAAAAAGATGATGCTCCCTTCGAGTTACGGAGAGTTTTCCCTTACTTTTCTCTAGTTTCCCCGAAATGAAATTATTTCAGGCTCTACCTTCTCCTAAATGCTCTTAAATTTTACTGTCTGACTACAAATAATGCAGGTCTGTAGGATTTGACGTAGAGCAAAGAAACTGGTGCTGTGGATCTGACACATACATTACATGTATTTCTGGTATTTTATTTTAGCCTAGATACAGTCTGGCACCTTGGATTGAACTTCGGTTGGTGGTGGTCAGAGCACATTAAGTGTGATCTTGGAGCAATCTTTCAGTTCAGCTTTTGCTGAAGGAGCTTGGTTTGTAAACTCTGAGGCTCCAATAGGCATGAAGTCATCTTTGAAAATGCACTCCTGATACAAATTAAAATGCTAATGTAGGTGTTCTCACTTCTCCTTCCTTCATCTCTGTGATTCCTTTTCCTCATTTTGATGGTAAATGTGTCACCTATCTTAATGCCTCTTGAAATACTAGTGCTGCTAGTTTGCTGTCTCGATAACACACAGAATCACAGAATCACAGAATCACAGAATCACAGAATCACAGAATGGTAGGGGTTGGAGGGGCCTCTGGGCATCATCTAGTTGAACCCACCAACACAGGGTCACCTAGAGAAGGCTGCACAGGACTGTGTCCAGGCAGGTTTTGAATATCTTCAGAGAAGGGGACTCCACAACCCCTCCAGGCAGCCTGTTCCTGTGCTCTGTCATCCTCAAAGTGAAGAAGTTCTTTCTCATGTTGGAACTTCCTATTCTGCAGTTTGTGCCTTTTGCCCATTGCCCCTTGTCTCAGAGCACCACTGAAAAGAGCCTGGCTTCATCCTCTTGACACCCACCCTTAAGAGATTTAGAAGATCCCCTCTCAGTCTTTTCTTCAGGCTAAACAAGCCCAGCTCCCTCAGCCTGTCCTTGTAAGACACATGCTCCAGTCCCCTCATCCCCTTTTTAGCCCTCCGCTGGACTCTCTCCAGTAGCTCTTCATCTTTCTTGAACTGGGGAGAGCAGAACTGGACACAGTACTCCAGATGGGGCCTCTCTCGGGCAGAGTAGAGGGGAAGGAGAACCTCCCTCGACCTACTGGCCACACTCTTCTCAGTGCACCCCAGGAGACCATTGACCTTCTTGACAACCAGGGCACACTGCTGGCTCATGGTTAACCTGTCATCCACCAGCACACCCAGGTCCCTCTCCACAGAGCTGCTTTCCAGCAGGTCCGCCCCGAGCTTGTACTGGTGCATTGGGTTATTCCTCCCCAGCTGCAGGACTCTGCACTTGCCCTTGTTGAACTTCATCAGGTTGCTCTATGCCCAAGTCTCCAGCCTGTTCAGGTCTCACTGAATGGCAGCACAGCCTTCCGGTGTATCTACCACTCCTCCCAGTTTTGTGTCATCAGCAAACTTGCTGAGGGTACACTCTGTCTCTTCATCCAGGTCATTGATGAAGAAGTTGAACAAGACTGGGCCCAGTACTGGCCCCTTGAGAATCCCACTAGCCACAGGCCTCCAACCAGACTCAGTGCCGCTGTTGACAACCCTCTGAGTTCTGCCATTCATCCAGTTCCAAATCCACCTCACTGACCGCTCATCCAGCCCACACTTCCTGAGCTTCCCTAGGAGGATGTTATGGGAGACTGTGTCAAAAGCCTTGCTGAAGTCGAGGTAGACAACATCCACCGCTCTCCCTTCATCTACCCAGCCAGTCATGTCATCCTAGAAAGCTATCAGATTGGTCAGGCATGATTTCCCCTTGGTGAATCCATGCTGACTACTCCTGATAACCTTCTTTTCCTCCACCTACTTAGGGATGACATCCAGAATGAGCTATTCCATCACCTGCCCAGGGATGGAGCTGAGGCTGACCGGCCTGTAGTTCCCTGGGTCCTCCTTCTTGCCCTTTTTGAAGACTGGAGTGACAGTGGCTTTTCTCCAGTCCTCTGGCACCTCTCCTGTCCTCCAGGGCCTTTCAAAGATGATGGACAGTGGTATAGCAATGACATCTGCCAGCTCCCTCAGCGCTCGTGGGTGCATTCCATCGGGGCCCACCACCACCTACTTCTCTTTTCTTGCTCTAAATAATGAACAACTTCTGCTTCTCTGACCTTGCACTTTTTATTCGTGTTCTGTCCTTCACATTTGCTGTGAATTGAGCCATTAGTTCTTTCCTGGAGTAGCTGTTTACCTGTACTTGTGCATGGGAACACGCTCATTCAAAATCTTCTCCCTCACTCCAAAACCCTATTAAAACTCATTTCTCTAGTAATGCATACCGTAACTTGCAGCTTAATCATGGATAGATAAATTCCAAACTAAGATGGCTTAACAGTTTAAATATTTGTGAGAGTAATAGGATATTCAGAGTGAAAATATGCTAATTTTAATTATTTGTGTGTGCCACTGTATAACTTACGATTTTTAATTATTCATTGCTGCAGCTGAGAATGCAGCTGCACATAGGACCATTTTCTGTAACACCTTTTCCCAGAACAGTTTCAGCTGAACGGATTTCAGCAATTGGTTTCAGAAGTTCAGGTTATTCTTTGAGCTTGTGTTTTATCACATTGCCTACAATATTGGATATAGCTTTCAGACAGAGGAGCAGTCAGTTTGTGTAATGAGTTCAGCAAGAAATTATTTTGTCCTGTGGCAAAAGGAAGAGATTTTATTTAAGCTCTACTGCTTGGGTTATTATTCAAGTTTAACTTGTTGGCGTGTTTTAAAATGAGCTAAAGTTTGTTAAGATGAGATAAATTCTGAAGTATTTAGCTCTTCTTTTATTCTCATTTTCAAGTTAATATATATTCTTCCATTTTACTTAATGATTATTCTTTAGTAATACAAGTAACTGAAGTAATCTACTGTGGCAGCTGACACAGTTTTCTACTGACAGTGTTTCATTGATTATTTTATTTCTGTTTGTATTGTTGCCCCACTGGAAGAAACAGAGGTTTATAGCTGTGGTAGTCCTGAGCTGTAATTCTCACAGAGCCTACATCTGGGTGATTGCAGACAAACCACTTGACCTCAATATGACTCAATTAACCCAGCAGCAAAATTGGGTAAACATCAAAATCTCATTGAAAAGCAGCTGCTGCATCTAAATTGAATTGTCTAAAATTGCATTGTGACAGCATTGCCATTGGGTCTCTGAAGCTCTGAATTTTAATTGTTTTTCAGTCATAATGCTACATCAAAATGGCTCTAAAAAGCATGAAAATAATGATGTCTCCATAGTTTTGCAATGTTATTGTCTGTATAGTCAACAGAGGCATTTAAAGTCAATCTATAAAGTGACTATGATAAATTCTTCTTACATTTTTCGAATTTTGTTATGAACATTTACATGCATATTTACTTGCAAGGGATATGTGTTTTTATAATTTTGGGTCAGATAGCAGCAATTTCATCTTTAATTCATCATATAACCTTAAGAAATTGATTGATCGTAAGGGCAACCTAGAAAACATGAAGACTGAAAGAAGTTTTATGAGTTTTTGAAAAATTAATTGCTCAATCTTGGGAAATATTCCGTGACAGTTATTGTTTTTTTGAACATATTTCTTTTCCAGTTTGCAATATTTGCTCCTTCAAGTATTTGTTTAGGCAAGATGAGATGTCTTTCACTTGACCTGTGCCATGAAGCCTACAATAAAAGGCTGTAGTATGAGTGTAGCTTTTTTCCAGTAATGGTGGAGCCCACAATTCTGAAGTCACGGATGGCCTGGCTGTTGTCTCTCCTGGTACAAGTAGTAATAATGTTTTGACAGGACTTGAATTAACATCTTAATGAAATTTTTTTCATAATATTGAATTTTAAATTCTGAAATATTTATTTTTTTAACATATATTCAGGCTTATCTTTCTCATTTTGTCCTTTTATAGAACTGTAATTTAGATTTTTGGCTGCTACTTCCCTCAGCATACTGAAGATCCTGTGCTACTCTGCGATCTTTCAGGATCAGCAACTTGGAAAATAATTACTGTTAATACCAGTCACTCCGGTATTCTGCTCTGCCACCAAACAAAGATACTTAGCTTACTCAATAAACCTTAAAGACAGGTTTAAATCTGGATTTGTCACATAGGGCACCTTATTCAGACACAATGGCTAATAGCAAACATACATACTATCTTTTTTTGTCATGATGAAATTGTTAGTGCTCAGGGAAGTCAAACTATTCAACAGCCTGGATCCAAGCCTGGAATCCTCCTTTCTTCGATTATTTGTATACTCTTCCTTAGGCGTTGCATGATGATTTTTACTTCCTAATTATCTTTTATTGTGACTCAAACATTATAATGAATACACTCATCATTTTTTATCCATATGCAATGCACATGCTCAAGTGCCAATCAGTACAATAGCAGCTGTATAGGCGATACACGTTTAATACCATATTTGGGTATTTCCCAATCTACATATTGTCTATGGGTTATTACCAGGCCTCTAGTGAATGGGATGATTGTGTGAGTCACTTGATAACCTACAGAAAATTTTATTTTATACAATGAAAAATACATACTTTGTCTTTTCACGATGGTGCACAGAGCTTCTGAGCTTATCAGTCAATTATTATCATTCAATGTATTTCATAAAAACAATCACATGAGGAAAATCTGATGTTTGTTTCAGCATGGAACGAGCTTAGTGGTGTAGAACTGCCTGTGTGTGAAAAAAATTTTGTCTTTTTTTACTATCACTGATCTGCTTATCTATATAGCAGCAGAGAGATCAAATACCTTTTAAAATTCTAGAAGTTAAATAAAATTTCTAATTATGAAAATCAAAGGTACAGTGTAAACCTGTATGTGTACAAGTTCAATTATTTAACATTATATTCTGTTCTACAATATTTACTAATCACTAAGGTAGTAATAGCTGTATGATATTAACAAAATTAAAAATATATCCCCGAGAGGACTTACAAGCAGCCTTTATGTTAACTTTAAAAATTTAGATATTTGGCATTTGGTCTTTTCTCATGAAAAAAAAACCCACTGTGATTTAAAAAAAAATGAATATCAGTATCCTTGATATAATGGGTAAGTAGAAAAAAGTTTACTGGAATCTCAGTACAGGAATCTTAAAAAATAACTTTTATTAATGTAAACCAAACATAATCATTACTAAATTTCAAATCAATTACCAATATTGTCAATAGGACAGAAGACCAATATGACCCTTTGGCAACCAAAAGTTCAAGAATATACTGTTTGTCGGGCAATATAGATTTAATACTTTAGGTAATCTGATGAAATAGGAATATCTGGTTACAAAATAGTAAAAAAAAATGAGGCTTAATTTGGTCTGAATTAATTTCTTATATGAAGCTACTTATGTAGAGCCAAAATCATACAGGAGTTTTAAAGGGACACACAATATAGAAAATCAGTACAGCTGTGAATCCATGCTCTGTATGGGGAATCCTTGTAACCTTTGCATTTGATTGTTTTTCCTCCAGTGTGATGGAAATTATTGTCAGGAGCTACAGAGTTATCCAGAAGCTGCTTTTCTGCACTGAGAAGTGTGTGCAAGGGTGGACGAGGATGAATGTTTCAGTGGATAGTTATATCAGAGATGGAATAGGAAACTTAGTTCATTACCCACCAGTTTAAAGACTGACTGGATGACTTGCAGTTGAGATGATGGTGTCTTAAAATGACTTAGTAGGTAATGATATATCTATGATCTATCTATCTATCCATCCATCCATACTTTCTTTTCCTTCCTATCCATAAATGAGGTCAGACAACTAAGAATGAATGAGAAGAAAAGCATAAAGAGTTACTTCATTTCCCTTATGAGTTTCGAAGTGTGTTTCTCTTTCTTTTGTTGGAAACAATCCTGGCCGGAAGCAGCCACAGAGCATCATTTTTCTAGGTTTTCCCACCACAGAGGAAGGTTGTGGGTACTGAAGACCCTGACAAGTCCCCCACTCTTTGCTCTGGGATGTGGGGACGTCCTTGAATTTGCCTCCCCTGTGCCTGTGGTTTTCTGGGGTGAGCAGCCCCCACGCCTACCCGTGGGTCATCTGTTTGGGGCCCTCAAAGCCTCCAAACTACCTTAGCTAGTAATGTGACACCCACAAGGTCATATCCAAAATGGCCCTTTGGAAACCCTTCTGCATGCCTGTGTGCGATAGGTTCTATTTTCTTGCTCTTGGATCCTGCCCCCCTCATCAAAGAGGAGCACTTTGGCGCACAAGCTTCTGCTGCCTGTGGATACCGTTGCTCAGGTAATGGCCTAATTAGCTCAGGAGTATTAAATAGAAAATCCTTTTGGAGCAGTAGGTACAAACTCGTGACATCACTTACAGGATCTCGTGACTCATGTCAGTCCTGCAGGTAGAAGACAACCCTGGTGCACACATGTATTAAGTACCCTGCTTTGTGTTTCCTTGCTGTTTGTTTTCTCTGGGACCTTTTGTTAAATTGCTGGCTATGCTTTTCTCCTCCTCTTTTTTTATTTATTTTTCATTTCCCCTTAAAAGCTTGTCATCTCTTGCATCTTCTCCTTGCCTTAAAAAGCTGGCTTACCATAGGATAAAAGGAAAGAAGCCTGTGGAGTGGGGCAGGACTGGAGAGATCCCACAGGCTCACTTCTGTTCTCTTCTCATGCCACATCCTTGGGCATCCCTAATATTCAATTTTTCACCCTTACCTCTCTTCCTTTTTTCATATTTTACCTCCCACAATGATTTGATTTCCCCAAGCTGATTTCCGTTTCCCTGTTTGAGGAACGAGGGGAGTTGACACAATATTTCTGTGTGCGGTGTGATTCCCGTCCCTAACTGGGAAAATCAATAGGAACTGCAGTCACAAGTGTATGCTCAGGGAAGAATAATGTCAGTAGAAACAGTTTTCATGGAACACAATACACAAGCACACAGTTTGATGTATGTAGTGAGCACAGACTTCTGCAAAAGTAGACAGCAGTCCAATCAGCAAAGCTTTTTCTAGTGCCGATGACATGCTATTGCTTTGCAGGATATCTTTCAGAGTTTTAGTTGATTCTAACTGTTACTTTCTCATGTCCTAATGGAAAAAACCAGCATGTACACCTCAAGATTTTGTAATTATTATTATTTAAGAAAAAGAAACAAAGAAAAACAAACAGACAGAAGTATGTAGCAGACAACAGTTATTCAGATGCTAGTCATTTTGTTGCTTAGTGTTCTAGGCAGTGTGATACAATATATTACCAAAGTTTTATTTAAAAAAAAACCCAATAATAATAAGGAACATCTTCTATCCACTTAATCCATCTTTAAAGGCTTTTAGTTCAAAAACTCAATGTGAAAAGAGTGCTCAGAAGTGCCAACGTTTTGTGTTTAGCAGTTAAAGAATCCTGCTTTTCTAATGGTTAAAAGACTATAGCAAAACTTTCTCAACAATTTTGTTTGGTAGTGCAGCGCGTATTGTCAGTACCAATTATTGTCATTTGTGCTATACAGTACCTTGCAGATAAGGATCTGCAAGTCTTCCACAGATAAACTTCACTAGTGCATGAAGTAGATAAGCTGGGTTAAACAGAGTCATATGATAATGTCTATTTATTTTCCTGGAGAAAACATACTGAAAAGTGAGACTAGATGCCAAGTCTCTGTTTTTAAATACCAAGAAACTACACAACACAGTGTACAAAGTGGTCTGATGTTATCTGAGCTGGAGAAGTAGCAGAAATTTTTTAACATTTAAGATTTTTGCTGAGCTTTTTATGATTCTTTCTGATAGTTTAAAAAGACAGACAAAAAAACCCTATGAAATGAATTTTTTTCCTATAAACTTGACACATTCTCATGAACAAAGATTATTAGAATTGTATTCTCCAATAATTTTGAAGATGAAGTCTTTACATTTACCAATGATGGAAATTGCAAGTGATAATATTAAAAAAAAAAGGTCAGATGTATGATTTACCTTTAAAATAATATTCAAATTCTGTTCTGATGACTGCAACATTATTGTCTGCTTTAAATTGCAAAGAAATAGTACTTTCATTCACTATATTCTCATTTGAGTTCTACATTTTGTGAATGAGTGTCACTTGATGAAAGTTCATTTATTCTGGTGTCCAGCCTGCTGAATTTCATGGCTTCTCTCCTATCAGGTCTTCTTTCTTTTTAGTCCATTTACAGTTTTTATCTATAACATTTAAAGAGTTTCTTTCACTGTATGTGATTGTCTTCTTTGTACTCAGCACTGGTGAGACTGCACTTCGAATATTGTATTCAATTTTGGGCCCCTCAGTACAAGAAAGACATTGAGGTGCTGGAGCACGTCCAAAGGAGACCAATGAAGCTGATGAAGGGTCTAGAGAACAAGTCCTGTGAGGAGCAGCTGAGGGAACTGGGGTTGTTTAGCCTGGAGAAAAGGAGGCTGAGGGGAGACCTTACCACTCTCTACAACTACCTGAAAGGAGGTTGTAGTGAGGTGAGTTTTGGTCTCTTCTCCCAAGTAACAAGTGATAGGGTGAGAGGAAATGGCCTCAAGTTGCGCCAGGGAAGGTTTAGATTGGATATGAGGAAAATTTCCTCACCAAAAGGGTTGTTGGGCATTGGAACAGGCTTCTCAGGGACGTAATTGAGTCACCATCCCTCAAGGTATTTAAAAGACGCACAGGTGTGGCGCTTAGAGACATAGTTTAGTGCTGAACTTGGTAGTGTTAGGTTAGAGGTTGGACTTGATAATCTTAAGAGATTTTTCCAACTGAAGTGGTTCCATGATTCCACGATTCTACATTTTCTGTGGTCAAGTAAAACACCAGAATAATTTTTTAATGGCTGTATAGAGTTGGTAACTATGATTCCATAAAGTGGATCATAACTTTCAATAAAGACCAGATACCTACTGGAAGTAAATCAAAAGTACTTATTGTTCCACAGGTGTCAGGCCTCGGACACTTGACAAACTTTCGTCCGTGAAAAATTTTGGAAGTGACTAGAATGAGAAGATGAATAAACAAGTCCAAAATTCACACGGGAAGTGACTTTCCTCAATCACTTTACTGTATTTTGATTGACCATATTCTTTATGCTCATAAATATTGGAAAAAGTGCATGTGAGATCCTGTGGCAACTTTCTCTGCAACACAGTGTTTAGATATTTACTTTTTTCCTTCAATAATTTTAAAAACCTTGTTATTTTCTGAAATACCATTCAAAATAGATCATGGCACAAGACTGCTGTTTTTAGGTTCTTTTAATGTAGTATATAGTATTATAAATTATTTGAACAGCTTTTGATCTTTCACATTTGCAAGACTCCTTTGAGGCAGAGGAAGTGAAGAGGGACCTGACCCGCAGAGAAGGCAGGCTGCATTCAGATAATTAGGATTCTAAATCCCGTAGCTTTGTATGAACCTCGAGTGCTTAAATATTTAGAGGTATCTGACTGAACTAGCTCAAAATTGTACAGAAAATAGATGGTGGCAGAGGAAGTTGAAACTGCCTCTGCTGTATCCCTAGATCAGGACCTTGATTGATGGTGTGGTTTTCCTCGCTCTCAAAAACATTTACTGAGAAGCTTAACTTTTAAGACAAGACTATAAAAACATACACAAGTATAGTTTTTCAGACTAAAGTCCAGATCTTCAAAAGATCTTTACATATCTAATAGTCTGGTTAATTATATTTTGCAAAGATAGCTCTCAGTTTTCCAGAGAAGCTTTCACTGAGGAGATATGAATTACTTGTGAGTGGGTCACATTTGGTAAGACATCTTCTGCCATGTGATGACTCTGCATACAGTATATGCACAAGTGAAGAGTACAGAGCAGTTCAGCAGTTATTTATTGACCAACACGTACAGTAGACAACTGACAGTAATGTGCTAAGTGCTAAGCTTCAATATATCCTCACCGTGAATGAGACCCCAGATGTGAGATGCTGATGGCAAGACAGCAATCGGTTAGAAAAAAGTTGTCCTCTGCTGCTCCTTACAGTGGGCTGATCCTCAGGCATGTAGAGTTTCTCTGTTCCTGGTTTTTCTGTGTTTTTTTTGCAAGATACCACAACTTTCATGGTAGTGTGTTTCCTTTGGAAATCTTGAGCTATAATTTTCTCAACAATTAGAGTTATTTTTCCAGTCTTGTACAGCTTTAGATTACATGTACTCTCACATCTTAAAACAATTCTTTCAGTAGAACTAAGCCAACGGCTCAAAGCTACACTGCACACATTTTGCTGTGGATTAGACAGTTGAATCCCTGGTCTGAGAACGACAAAGAGCTCCAAACAAAACATCAGATTCAGACTGCTAGTGAAATATTATCCATATACCTAATTTCTCCTGGAAAGGATTCAGATGCCAGTGAGGAATATTCATAGCTAGGAAAACAATGTGTTTCAACCGCCTTTGAGGATTCCTGGTAAACAATTCCTTCTGAAAAGCTGAGTTACTTTATTCAAACAGCTTTTCTTAAACTCTTCAACCATAAGACTAAGTAATTTGAATTAAACAATACTAAAATTCAAATTCAAAAAATTCTAAAGCTGTGATTTCTGGTTTGAACAAACTGTCAATATTTAAATTTTTTTGTTCTGGAGTAAAATGGAGGAATGTTTTTCAAAAATTTCCTCTGAAATGGACAAAGAAAAAAAAACTTTGTAGTAAGAAACTGTGTCCGAAATTTCTCTGTTTAATACCACTCAAAAAGCTGCTAAAGGGAGTTTCAGTTCCCCGATACAGACTTTAAAAGACTAAGCATTTTGCTTTATAGACACTCTTTTCCTTTGATTTATTTTTGGGAGAGGAATAAGGATTTCATGATTCAAAAGAATATTTAATTCATAGTTCAGCTGCTGAAATTTTAACATTGAAAAACACTTACTTATTATTAACTCATCTTGGGCAAATTTTTCCAAGTCCCTCACCTCTCAAATGCTCACTCATCATTTTACTGAATTAACCACGGACATTAATTTCATTTTTATGCTTATAAAATATCCGTTTCCTTCTTTATGCAAAATATCGCATTAAATTTTGAAAGATTTCAGTGTGAGTTTTTAATACTGCCTTGATGAGAATGTGAATCTTACCTCTTTAATGATTTTTTAGTAGTTCCTAAGTTGTGGCATTTATCCTTTCTGTTCTCTGACCAGTTGATAATTTCACATTGTAGGGTAAAAGCATGATAACTTCTAAGGCTGAAATGAGCAGATAACATTCTATCTATAGGTAGAAATTTCTGGTTATAAAGTTAAAGAGCAGGAAAATTAATATAGAAAATGTACAGATCTAGTATCTGAACAACCTTAAAGATTAATCAAGGTCTTTAAATGCTGTATTTATCTGCAAAATAGAAATTGTTGGTGAGAGTAACATGAAGATTGTGGACTGCAGAACAACACTGTCCTCAGCCAAGGTACTATGAAGCATTTCTTCCTAGATTGGCAGCTGAACAGGTAAAAAGTGAAAGGATTTTTTGGAACTTACATAAGTACAAGATAGATCTATGTCTAATTGTCTTTGCAGTTCTATAAACCTCTCTATTAATAGTATGCTTTGAATATATTTCTATATTATATCTTGTAGAGAAATATTGTTTTTAGCTTAATCTGGCTTGACAGAAGCATGATTTCAGAATAAGTGAAAGAATCTTGAAGTGCCACATCCCAAAGGGCATGATGATCCTTAAGTGTTGAAATACTCTGAGTGTCATTTACCAGCTGCCATTTAAACAATTTCTGAAAAGTTCTTCAAGATTCAAAATGTCATTAAAACATATTTATTTGTAGGATGGGAGGGGGTTGAAGGATATTTAGATGTTAATACAGTTGTCTTACACTTCGGTAATATTTAAAAGAATTCCAGAAGTGTAATTCTTTAATCACACATGTGGGTATGATTTAATAACAAGATAATTTGATCTCCTTTACTGTTCAGGTACATGGTTATATAAATGGAATGCTTTAGTGTATTTTTTAAATTGCCACTGTGTCTTAGCTGATCAAGTAATCGCTAAAGCTAAAAAAAGTTTCCTTTTCCTTCTGCATTTGGCAAGGTTGTAAGTTGGTTTTCTTTTAGTGTAAACCATCCTGTAATGTCCTTGGAAGATTAAGACTGTGCAGACACAACTGTTGTATACATCTTTTTCTTGTCTTAAATATGTAAGCATTAATATTATCCATTTATTCATGGGAGAACTGAAAGGCGCTTTACCATAGGACTGACCAGTAAAAACAGTGGAGAAAAAAAAGTATAAAAAAACAGATCTCATGGGTCTGTACCTTTTGACCTAAAGCCATAGTGTTTCCTGCACCATTTGCCTGCTTGAGCGTTCTTTGGATTTTTATTCCATAGCCTGTATTGATTTCTAAGTAGTTCCATAGCTGAGCTTCATGGTCCTGGTAGTGCTCTAATCCCAGGTTACTGAAATTACCCACCTTCCCTATAAAGGGTACCTTCTGCTGCAAATTGTAGGCATGGTCTTCACACATGTAACTCTAAAACATACTCGACTGGACTACTGGCAAAGCAGTCTAGAGTTTTCTTTAATTATTGGAAGTATTTAGTTTTCCTCAGAGTCATTGAAGATTTTTTTACTCCTTGATTTTCCTTGGAAAAGTATCTGCCTGCAGTCATTCAAGACTTTTTGTTTATAGTATGTCCTGTATGATTTTGTGTCTGTGTACACAACTACTATTTTTGAGGAGCAGGGTTGTATATTGGCATATGGGTCTACTCTAGTAGCTTTGACTGTTTTAAATAACTTTGAATTCTGCTCAGCTTTGGTATATGTACTCTTCTAAACATAATTCAAGAAATAAATATCTCTCAGACTGTCAAAATTACACAATGATGCAATGTACTATAATATGTCTGAAGAAGCATATTTTCTCTTGGCACCATATGTAAGAAATTTGAGTAACAGCTGCTGACAGGCAATAATTCTCGAATTCAGTTTTTTCTCTCTGCTTTCAAAGCTGTTTTGTTTCATTTCTCTGAAAACAAGAAAGTCACAGCATTTTTACTAATGTGATACAGAAAGGTATTTAAAAATATATTCCATAGAAGTGGGCTATCTTAGGATGTCTTTGCCATATCTTCTTTGTATTCTCTTTACCATTTTTAAAATATACTATCTGGAAGTGTGAATCTTTCTTTAACCTGTGTCTGATGAGAGGCTGACTTAATTATAACTTAAACACCCAGACAAACATGTATTTTTCTACTTGTTTCTTGAACATATTGTCCGCTTCATGTTGCAACTGATCACGTTCCTATCTACTTAAAATATGTAAGTGGCATATGGGTCTTCATAGTCTGCAGCAACTTTTCATGGATTTATTTTATAAACCAATGTAATATTGTTTTAAGTGTTTTCATTTTTGTATCCTCAGCTCTTCAGATGAAAATGTTGTTGGAAACAATGATATTGTGCAGCAGTTTCCCCTGACTTCTTGGGTTAGCGAAATAGTTTCCTTAAGAATCTGATTCCTTACCACTGTATCAATTGTAGCAAGATTTATTTCACTTGGGAATATTGAAAATTTTGAATATTGAAAGCCTTGGAAAGACAGCCTGTGAAATAGCCTCAGACTAGACCTGGGTGTGTGCCTGTAAGTGCCTAGTCTCCGAGCCGATGCACCCACATTGCGGCATCTGCGGGGCGAGTGACACGCAGATGACTGGTGAGACTTTGTACTCCTGTTTTTGACGTCAACTCTTGCAGGGTGAGCTGAGGACATCTGAAGTCTAATTAAGCCCTCGAGAAGGCACTAGGTTGTGAGCTGACTGACTGCTCAAAGGATTTATTCCACCTTTTCTTCCTCCTCAGACCGGAAAGAATCAAAAAACCAGCCAAAAACCAGCCGTGTTCCAAGTCCATTGAACTAAGTGGAAAAGTTTCTGTTCACTGCAACCAACTTTAGATGAGGAACAAAGTGACCCTAATCCTTTTCTGTGAGATCACTTAAGAGATCACTCATTCCAATGCCAGGCTTCCTCCGGGCTTCCCTTCTTGCCAGTCGTTTTGCCTGCCCTGCCTACATTCTGCTTCTCCTCAAGATATGAAATTTCAAACACTTCTTTAAAAGTTCAGGTTTTTCTCAGTAATCTACCTGTCTCCAGGTGTAGTCTAAGCATAGTCATTGTAACTTATTTTGCAGTTTTAGAAAAAAAAAGAAGTATAATTTCAGAGCCAAGAAGTAAGAAACCATGGAGCTTTGTATCTTAAACACTCTTCCTCCTCTTTTTGAAAGGTCAGTTCTTTTCTAATGTAAGATTTTCAGTCACGGGCTTTCTTCTTGAGTGTTTATACACAACACATAAAACAGGGAGGCATTCATTTTGCCTGGAGGACACTACTAGAATACAAATAATATGTTACCATCCTAAAAGACCTGAACTACAGGAAAAATAGATGGGATTTCAGTTTATTTTCAGTATAAAGGCATTTGTAAGAGTGGGCTTAAAACTGATGTATAGAGAGAGAGATTTGTAAAATCTGTGTTCTGTTGTAAACATTTATATGCCTCTACCATTGAGTATCTAACTGTGACCTATTAAAGAGTTCATAAAGGCCAGCCTGCTTAACAAATAGCGGCTGCATTCAAGTCGCTTCAATTGGCTAGACAACGAAAGCATCCAAACCCTTGGTTCAACCTTTTAGAAATACTGAATATGTCCCATTCAGTCTTCTTCTGCAGGGAGTGGGCCAGATTGTTTGCATGCAGTGTTACACTGCTACCTCGCAGGACCTGAAGCAGTAACTGTTCTGTGCAAGTTCTGCTGTGCAGTAATGCCACTTGGCCTCCTTTTCAGTTACTCTTGTGTGTTACTTAGAATACAAGTTTAAATGAAGTAGAAGTTTCAGAGACAGATGAAATGTGTTTGAGTAACTACACCAAAGTATGGCTAAGAAGGATTGCTCCACTTTCTAGAAGTGATTTATTTTGGATGAGATATAGTTTATAGTTATTTTTGTGCCTTTTTTGTTGTTTATTATCATTATTATATTTACTTATTACAGAAGTGAAGGTTGAAAGTCTATTATGAGAAACCCAAAGTGTCCTATCAAAACCCCACATTTTTGAACTACATCTGTTCATGAGCTATTATTGTTTTTTGCGTACCAGCTTTGTACCCACAGCTACTCCCCTATCTCAAGACAGTCTTTGAGCTTGTGCTAGCAGTGTTTTGGAAAGTATATGAAGTACTGTTGAAAACTTGTGTGACTCTGCATTTATTTTTCTGTTCATAACATTATATGACAGATTAGGATTACATTCAAAATGTTTTTGCTGTTGATGCAGCTTCGATTTAAAAAAAAAAGTGAGAGCAAAGCAGAAAAGACTAGCTTTTTGGGAAGACAAAGTGAAAATATCGAGTCATACTCAAGATGAAGAGAAAGTGGAAAATACACCTTTAAAACTTAATAGGCAAAATAAATTATTTCAAATTTAGAAAATATTAACTCTGACTTGCACCGGCTGTGGGTCATGTTGTATTTTGTAATCTTTTCTAAGTGCGTAGTGGCCCCCACATTTTATTCAAACCATTTCGTTTGCAATGGAGTGTTGTTCTGGTCTTTTTAAAGACAGCTGTTCAGTCATGCTACATTTTACGGTGTTTTTCTGCCTTTTAATATTCAAAATTATAATAGATTACTTGGTATAGTACATCAAAGTGATGTTCATGTCTAGTCTCCAAAACTGATGCTTAAACAAGTGATGCTCCTGCCTACCATGTCAGCATTGTGTTGGTTCTATTTCCTTTTTCTGTAACTGCAGAAAATCATGCAACTCATTTCTAATAAACATACTTTTTGAAGATTACAGTATATAATAACCTGTCTAAAACAAAGCCTTTTTTTAATGTATGAGGATATAGCTGAGGAGGATAGTAAGAGTCATGAAATATCATTAGAGAGTAAGTGGCAGTAAAAATTGAAACCAAATATTTTCTCATACATTTTGGATTCAAAATTACTTTGAGTGCCAGTAGAAACTCAATGATTTGTCCTTGTGGTACATTTAACCTTGGCTGGCTGCCAGATGCCCACCCAGCTGCTCTTCCACTCCCCCTTCTCAACAGGTTAGAGGGGAAAAACAACATGAAAAAGCTTGTGAGTCAAGATAAAGACATGGAGATCACTTACCAATTACCTTCATAATCAAAACAGACTTGACTTGGGGAAAACTAATTTAATTTATTGCCAATAAAAATAAATAGAACAGGATTGTGAGAGCAAAGATAAAACTAAGAACAACTTGCCTCAGTCTCCAATTTCTCCCCAGGCTCAACTTCACTCCTTCATTCTCTCTACCTCCTCATCACCAGCCCGGCAGGGAACAGGGGGATGGGGAATGAGGGTTGCAGTTAATTCATAACAGTTCATCTCTACCACACCTTCCTCCTCACATTTTTACTCTGCTCCAGTGTGGGGTGCCTCCCACAGGATACAATCCTTCATGAGCTGCTCTAGTTTGGATCCTTTTCGCAGGCTGCAGTTCTTCAGACTGTGCCCATGCTTTCCACAGGGTACAGTCCTTCAGGAACAGACTGCTCTAGCATGGGTTCCCCATGGGATACAGCTCCTGCCAGAAAACATCGTTATGCACAGGATCTCCACAGGTTGCAGCTTCCTTCCTGGCGTGTCCGCCTGCTGCAGCATGGGGTCCGCCCTGGGCTGCAGGTGGATATCTGCTCCACCATGGTCTTCCATAGGCTGCAGAGGACAGCCTGCATCACCATGGGCTGCACCATAGACTGCAGGGGAACCTCTGCTCCAGCATCTGGAGCACCTTTTCCCCCTCCTTCTTCACCAATCTTAGTGTCCTCTGGGCTGTTTCTCACAGTTTTTTCTCAGTCCTCTCTCTCGCAGCTGCTGCACAGTGTTTTTTTCTTAAATGCGTTGTGACATGTGCTTTCCCAGGTGCACGGCCAGCTTGACTGGTGGGCTCAGCTACATCCTGAAGTAGATCTACTGGAGCTGGCTGGAACAGGGTCTGTCTGGCACAGGGCAGCCTCTGGCCTCTTCTCACACAGGCCACCTCTGCAGCCCTTCGCTGCCAACACCTTGTCATGTAAACCCAGTACAGCCCTTTATTTTGCTTGGTTCTTCTAAACTACCCTGACGTGTTGCTGTTTCATACAGGCTCAGTCACTGCTATTTAGGCTACCTGCGTCTTGATTCCACTTCTGCCATTTTCCTAATGTTACCACCCTGCTGTTACACATGGCTATGAATAGCTTGTGTAAAGGCTAAACAAGTGGAGGAAAATATTGTAGAGTCACAAGGAAGGGTCATGTTTATATGCCACAGATAAAATAGGAATGTAGCTTTTTCTTTTGTATTGTCTTTCTGGCTCCTGCTCTTTCATCCTGTAGCATGCTAATTCAGAAATGGAGTTAATTACGGAGGGTAAATGTTCAGAATTGAATTTAAATTAAATTTGTGGTATTCAGTCATATTACCGTTTAAGAGGAGTGGGGACATAGTCTTTCCATGCCACTTCCTCCTCTGCAAAATAACACTTCTGCGCTTCACAGGTGATGAGGCAATTGTACTACAGAGTGGGAAACACTTGGCTGCCTTTGGTTGAGGTCACAGGCAAATATCTGAGCTGGAGATGGATGGGGTTTTATGCCAGAATATGTCTAGTGGCAAAGCGCAGACCTCATACTTTGGGTGAGGTCTTTTCTACTGGTGGTAGTGATCAGCTGTCATCGCTGTGACAGCAGGTAGTTCATTATTCAAGCTGGATGATTATTGAATTATTTTGTGCGCTATACTCTCTGTTTCTTGATTGGATTGCTCAATTGGTTTCAGAGAAAAACAGAGGAAAATAAATCTGAAGTCTCTTATTAGTTCTACGGTGAGGCTTCCCTTTAACGGAGGAAGAACATTGTATGAAAACACGTTTGAATTGAAGTAGTTACCAGATATTTGGGTGAACGCAATCTCACATTACATTGATGTTTGCATATAGTGAATAAAAAAGGGGTAATTTTTTTAATGGTCAAATAGAACAGCTGTTTTGAAATCCAAACTGAATATTCATAAACTCTCTTCCTGCCTTATTTAACTGATTTGAGCTTTCGAAGTCTAATACTTCCTCGGAAGTTGTGCTACAATTGTAACTAATAATCTTCTCATGTTTATACACATGCAAACACACATATGGTACATATACAGGCATTATGCTCACATTAGCTAGATTTTGTTGACAAAAAGATGATAGATATGTAACAAATATATAATTTGCTGACTTTATTGCAGTTTTATAAGAGGCACTGTTATAAAAATGGGTATGACATTTGCATTTCTGTTTAATTGCTGTGGAGTGAACATAAAAAGATAAGAGAGCCAAGAGAGCTTATTAAAACTGAAATGAGGGCAAGTAATAAAAGAATGATATTTTAGTGGTGCTGCAGTCAGATCTGTCACTCTCCCCACAAAAACAATGTTATTCTTGGATTTTTTGGTGGGGTGAGAGGATGTAGGGTTTATATAAACACTCTCTTTTCTTTTGAGCTACACTTGATATACAGGGTCTCTCTGTATTTTAACTTGGGGTCCTTAGTAGCCCAGGGGACTTTCTGGAGAATAATGTGACTTTTTCTCTCCCCTGAAGTAGCTTACTTTTTCCTTTTTTCTTTCTTTTTCCTTTTTCCTTCCTCCTTTTTTCTATTTTCCTTTTTCCTTATGCTTTCTCTCCTCAGAATAAACCAAGCTATCTGTAGGGGCTCCTGAGCCTCACCATGGTATGCCTTATAGCCACATATCCGAATTCCAACACAGCCAATGAGATTTAGTAATTAAGAATAATTTTTTTTTAGAGAAAATGTTGAAAGGAATGTTTCATAGTTTGAAATGCTAAGTGTTAGAAAGTTAGGAAACACTGGTCTATATTGGGCATGTAAATAAGCTAAGTTCACAGTGAAAAATAGTGTATAATCATGTAACTAATAACTGATTCATAGTGGAAGTATACAGAAAGGTAGAGCTAAACACATTTAACTCAAAGCCTTCCTATTTTTTACATTAATAACATCGTAATCAAGGCAAGGCTTTTATAAATAATTCCGTAAAATTTCTCCTAGTTTTGAAACATTAAATATCCCTATATATGAATGTGCATAGGCTGCATGCCACTGTAAGGATTTCCCTCTGCTTCTGAATATCACACACCATCTTGCTGTCTGAAACCACCATAGATGATATTTTTATTTAAGCCACAAGTCTAGCTGTGCAGGGAAACTACAGCAGGAAGCTCTCTTAGAGGAACCTGTATGCTGGAAGAAGTGGCCTATCCCTCCTCTGGTTAGGCATTTCAGCAGATTGCAGCGAAATTCTGCTTTGTCAGCAGAATAAGACCAGTTCTGCTGAGTTTTCAGCGCAGCCTTCAGTCACAAAGTAATGACGAGCTGTCACGGAACTGATACGGGAAACAGAACTCCATTACACAGCTTTTCCCACAAAAAAAAAAAAAATTCAATTCTGCTCTCTGTAGGACGATTTGTAATTCCTGATATGAAGCTGCATTAGCTTGCACCAAAATTGAGATAATCTGCTCAAATAAGTAAAATCTACCCAAACAACGCTTACTTTTTTGTGTTCAGTCTTGCTTCTCTGGAAATGATAGCAATTAGTTTAAAAGGGAGGGACAGTCCCTTGAAATTCAAGAGCTTCCTGGGACAAGGTTATAACTACTGGCAGCTGAGATAGGTCCGACTATTTCTAAGTGAAGTGTAACAGTGGGATATGACTTTTTCTTCAAACATACATCTTGTTCAAATAGTGAGTATAATGATGCTCTGAATGAACACTTTCCAAAAACCATATTTTGTGCAATTAAGTCCTCCTAGTAGTTTGATTTAGCTGGGTAGTCTGCAATGAGAAGCTGCAGGAATAAGGAATAATCAAATATTCTATTTCTACTGACCTCCATCTTGCTGTAACAAATAATGCTCACTTGATAATAGTGCTTATAAGTACAGTTCAGTTTTGGTTTATTATGTTTTTTGCAGTTTCCCATGTTTACTGTGAAAGATTAGTATCATTAAGACCTCTTTCAAAATATCTGTAGAAACTGAAGAACACATATGAAACCAGGAAAGCTGCTCTCATACTGTTTTCCTATGACCATTTTTTATTGTGCGAAAACTTTGGGTTTATAACTATATTTTTTTCGTAATAATAGACTGGGTTACTGTCATGCTAATGGGGTCTTGGGGTAACACTGACGTTTATCAGAGCTATTGTATGTTAAAATTGATGCTTCCTTTAATGCTGCAATATATTTCAACTTATTTTTGAGTTCAGGCCTTCTTGCATAATGCTGCCATGTTTCAGATGTTTTGACTGTGTCGTGATGAATGAGCTTATTCATTCCTTGATTGAAACATACATAAAATGTAGAAAAATTCCATTTGTTGTTCCACTTTTGATAAGCTATCCTTCATTTCTGAGGCAATGTAAATTTCGATTTATGCTTTTGATTTATAGCTGTACTATAGCCAATAGTATTTTGTAATGACTGAAATTCAAAAATCAGCTATTTCAAAAATGATTTAATATAATAATAGAAAAAGTCTGTAATTTTATGTGGATCATTAAAGAAGGTGCAAATTCTTAAGGACCAAATATTCTGTTGTCAACACATTTTACAATAACATATGATATTCTTATCACTAACACTACTGCATATGTTTAAAAAGAAAAAATATGCCTCTGTAGAGTCAAGACTGTAGGGCTTCTGCTATTGATCTCAATAGTAGTATGAGTCTCTCGTAAATTTCAGCCAGCAGAAGGAAGCAGAATATAATATGAGGGCTTCAAAATCATGTTCCTCAAAACGTCTGTGTAGCGTCAGTGCTTTGCACAATTCAACAAAACCCTTTCCTTGCTTTTTTTTTTCTTTCGTGTACTACAATTTGTGCTGTTATTCAAGATCTCACCATTTCAATGTTGATCTTTATCTTTCAGTAATTGGAAACTGAAATATTTATGAGTTATTTTTCTTTTCCAAAAAAAGAGGAAAGAGAGAGAAATTATACGGAAAGCTTCAATATTATGGAGTAGCAGTTGCTGATCCATAATTACAGTGGAAGATTTCCCATAACAAGCCCTATTAGAAAACAAACAACCCCTAAGTTGCTCAGAAAGAAACAGATTTTACTAATTTTTTTATATGTTCTCTGTCTCTCCTCACAGTACAATTTTTTTGGGTGACATTTATAATTGTGTTATCCTGAAATGTTATCTGGCATATTTGCTACTCTTTTATATTTATTTTGCTTGTAGTAACTCCAAAACTGGTTAGCTTAGAAGATAAATATTTCTGTTATTTTCTTGGCCACTAAAAAATAAGTGTTTTGAGAATATTTAGGTCTTAAAATGGTTATAGTGATACAATATCTATATGTTTATAATGAGATTCATAGTGTAAATAAATAAATTTTTTAAATAGATTAGAATGGGGGTAAAAATGATAGGTAAAAAGAAAATCATAACTTTCAGAGGAAAGGTAGAAGAAATACCTGTGAAACTGAACATTAAGAAAACAGATGTGTTTCAAGATTTCTAGGAAAATGCAGCAACTGATTAGACATTTTGTGTGCATTTGCTTTATATTTTGGAAAGTTTCAGAAAATCGTCAGACAACAGGATTACCAGAACATGATGCATTTAAAAGTAGTTATGACACTGAAAAACTGTAGCTACTTTTACCAGGAGATGCCATGATTTGAAAGTCTTTGGAATAAATAGCACAGAAGGAACAGTGAACACTTTATAGAAGAATAATCTTGGAGAGAAAACTCATGGGAGTTTTGTCCAGGAGAGTGACCTAGCAAGCAGAAGAGACCAGTTAGAAAGAGAGACAGGGAAAGGCCCAGCTGGGAAAGTAAAGGAGACCTGGAAGATATCTGTGGCCTGTCAAGAATGTCACCCTGTCTCATCTCTGAGAACTGGTTGACCGTCTTCAGTTTTAACATAAATATACTGATACCTTGTCTGCTGTCATATGTGTAATGTCAAGTTACTCAGACTGTTTAGTGCCCAAGGTTGATTGCAGAAAACACAAAAGCTCAATGAGGGCCAGAGGAGCAGTGAGGGGTAAGAAACCCCCACCATCTGTGAGTGGTAAACCACTCAGAGAAATCACTTGGACAGGCATCCTCCTGGAAACCCCTTCAGGCCAAAGGGCATACAGGACTTACTACGAGGTGGAGGGAGGAAAAGCATATTTTGTTTATGTAAAAAATATTGCTGAATGATATTTTGAAGGGATTCTAGGGATGCATGGAACTTATTTTAGGATGTTTAGGAGAAGGACCGTAGGTGCGTAGAAGAGTAAGGTGTATTAAGAACAAATGGGAAATAGATGACAGGATAAAAGGCAAAGGGATGGGGGAAAAGGAGATAAAAGCCTGTCCAGTTTAAATAGATTAATGGTGAGTAGTCTTGTCTGCACTCTGTAGTCTATCCCACCTTCTCATTAAAGGGCATTTTTATTTTCCATGTGTCTGTGTTGTCTATGCTAAGCAGGTGTTGCTGCATGCTAGTGAACTTCAAGCTGGCCTGGCAGGTGAGTAGGATAAGATGTTTGAGTTCCAGCAGCTGGTGGGGTCTGCAAACCTCATGTGCCAGTGCCAGCAGGTGGAGAGAGCGGTGGGCCTGGGGCCAGCTCCTGGGCTGGGTGTCTAAGGCCAGCTGCTGGAGGCACCCATGTCGTGTGCATGTATGCATATGTATTCCATTAGTCAACTTCAACTTGATCAGCTGCAGGGGAAGAACAGGATTGGGCCAGCTCTGCAGTTCATGTTTCTACGAGCACTGTACATCTGTGTAGGTGTCCGTCTGTGTGACTGGCCGTATGTGTGCGTGTATATACGTGTTTGTGTGCACGATCACCTATCGGGCACGCGTCCTTAGCCTGCCTGATGGCTGAACCTGGTGCACAGAGCTGCAGCACCATCTCTTCTATCTGGTTACAGGATTTAGCTGCCTCTGACAAAGCCATCAAGAGTGCAAGCAGAAGTTGTGTTTCTGAACAAATGGCATGAGAATAGCTATCTAAACCACACTGTTCTAAATATTAAAATACTTGCAAATAGATATGAATTAATTGATGAAAAACAGAACAAAATGTTTAATCAGTACAGGAATATACAGGAATTTCTTTGTTCTTTGCCAATCTGAAGAAAAATATTGTGACTGAAATAGACTGCAGAAATAAAAATATAAAGCAGAAAATGTGGCATATAAATGACAGTATAGGTTAAATTTTCTATTCAGAAAGGGTTTATATATTCATTCAATTCTTTGCTGAGTATGCAAACTGGTGGCAGGGGTTTGAACCATAGTGTATTTATAAACTGAACTAAACTGTGTAATAGAGCTATTCCCATATTTAGCTAGTGGAGAATATGGGGGTGAAGCTAGGTCACAAGGAACAGCAGATGGTTAAGTTGGCAGCACCAGCCCAGCTGGAAGCTCTGTCCTGCTACAGGAGGAAGCAACCAGGCAAGCCAAAGTAGAGAGTCTGCATTTCTGACAAATGAATTGGACTTTTCTGTGAGACCACCACCAAGAACCAATGTGTGAGAGGTCTCTGCTACGGTCCCTCACATATCTGTGTTGAAAGGCACTGCACAAAGACGCTGACACATAAAGCTTGGACCAGGGTCCAAGTGAAAAAAAAGAGCCAGTGACTTTCAATTCTCTGAAATGTATTTAGACTTGTTCAGTTTACCTTTTACGTTTGTGATGTGAATTAAAAAGTGCAAACCACAAGTCATTTTTGTCAAACTAGAATAGTTTACACAGCCACGCTTGAATTAGGTAAAATTATTCAAAGCTGTCTGTGCAGAAATGCTTTAATACATTCATATTGCCACTCTTCACATGACTTTGGATTTTCATGTCTGGATGTTCTGGATGATTCATGTTTCTGAGGATGAGAGACAGCAGCATGCTTGAAAACTGAAACAAGAAATGAAAATATATAGTTATGGTATCTGGCACCTGTCTGTGCCTTATCCTCATACCTCTCTCTTCTTTGGGGCAGCTGAAGCCTCTGTAAACTTGTCATTTTTCACCTCAGAGTTATTTACCTTGGTGGCTGACAAAAATATGACACAAAGAATAGTATGGTTTCATATATTTGAAAATTGAGGCTCTGCTGAATTCTCAAATATGTCGTTTTCTGCTTGGGGCCGGCCACTGGAGATGGAAACCTGGCTCTGAGAGGAGAGAAAGTGCACAGCTGTGGTTTTTTTTACATTATGTCAAGAAGATCAAGAAAACAGGAATTAATTTATCTGGGGATGCTGAAGAAGAAGGGAATTACTCATTCTTTAACATGGAATCTCAACTCACTTGTGCTTTGAGAGCCTTGCAACAAAAAGCATGTCCCTCTGGCTGTCCTAGCTCTTAAAATGGCTCACTGAGCTCCATTTTCCTCTCTGTGAAGGTTGGTTTTATGCTTATGGTCTTGGAGACCATGGACAATGTGCAGATACATGTGTCGCATTTTCAGGAGGCGCTCCATAGGGCAACCGTTCTTTTGGTGTCAGTGTGAGAAGAAATAGTGACACACTGTCTTTTTGGCAAAAGAGATTTTATGGCTTTGACTGCTGAGAGAATGCATTGATGCTGGATAAAGCTGGCATTTCTACACTTTCCTTTGAACATGTGGACGTAAGGAAAGCTTTTAGTACATTTAAGAGCAGACAGGCAGACTGGAAAGAAGTTCTGGAGGCTGGACTCAGAATGAACATTTTCAGCACTGGGCAGAGTAGGTAGCTGAGGTGGGTGGAAGTGCTTGCTTGCCTTTATTTGACTTCAGGAATGCCGTTGATATGAACATAATATGAATACAGTTTGACTTCTGGTTTCTGTTTCCTAAGCTTCCATGACTCCAATCGTTAGCAACAGCCTGAAGTGGATCAGGATCACGTTTTAGAGCTCAAAATTAGACTGAACTAAAATATTTATTGTGTCAATACAGGTAACGCTGAGGCAATTTTGGAAACTATTTTGTAGTAAACCTGTCCATATGAACACAGCTGAAAATAGTTAATAGATAAATTTCTCATGTACTTCATGATCCTTGGATGAAAAACATACCCAAATTGTATTATATTCCTTTGTTATTGATCTGTTTCTTAAAATCCTGCTGTCTTTTCAGCATGTAAATTTCGTATTTGGGAATTCAGGAGTTGCCTGAGGTATTCAGTTGCATAAATTTCATCAAGTTCTTGCACCTTTCTAAAGTTCTGCTTTGGTAGCATGTTAAGCACTGCCAAAGACTGACTTTTCTGCAGAAACTTGGTGCTTTCCTTTGAGTTCTAGTTCATTTTTCACAGCAATGCTCTTATATTCTTCTGTGGGATGTCATACTACTTGAGGGACCTTATTCTCTCTAATTCTGCTTCTGGTAGAATAGACTGACTGATTTCTGAATTGTTGTTTCTTGATAGGAAAGTAATGGTAAAACAAGAATAACTAAAAGTGTTTCTTAACAAATGTAGCAGTTGTAAGTATTGGAATAATTTACTTTTTAAATTGAGAGTTGTAATGCAATTTCATTTTAGAATTTCCAGGACTCTGGAGAAGTGGCATTAGTATGCTAGGAAACAGTTAGCCTCAAAGCAGTAACCTAATAAATGTGATGATTTTTCTCTTGTTTAGTGTCTGCTTTCAAAACGTATCATACTTATTCCCATTTTTACTGGGTAGATATAGGAAAGAGTTATGGAGAGAATTTCAGAGTAATCTAATTCATTTGCAAATGTCATTCTTCTAATATCTATAATAAATATTATAATTGTTGGATATTTCTCTCCGTATCTACCTTTTAAGAGTAACTCTGATAATGGAACATGAGACATCTCTATTCAGAAAAGAACACACTCATCCAGAGTTAGCAAGAGGTAGATATCTAATCATTCAGAAACAAGAGAGAAACTTTCAAGGGATATTCTTTATGCAGCTGCTTAACAGCTGAACTGAAGAATCTAACTTAGCATTTGAGACTGAACGATAGCAACTGTCCTCCTCTAGCTCTAGTTGAGCTCCAGATTCCCCAGTGCAAAAGAGGCATCGACAGACTGGAGAGAGTCCAATGAAGACACACGAAGATGATTAAGGGACAGGATCATTCCTCCTATTCTCACTGGCTGAGAGCTGGGACTGTTTAGCCTAGAGAAGAGGAGGTGCAGGGGGGATCTCATCAATGTGCATGCATATCTGAAGGGAGGGTACAAAGGAAATGGAGCCAGGCTTTTTTCAGTGTAGCCCAGTGACAGGACCAGAGGCAGTGGGCCCAAAATGAAACTCAGAAGGTTCCTTCTGAACATCAAGAAACACTTTTCACTGTGAAGGTGACTGAGCCATGGCGAAGGTTGCCAGGGAGTTTGTGGAGTCTCCATCCCTGGAGATATTCTAAAGCCGTCTGGACACGTTCCTGGGGAAGCAGCTCTAGGTGACCCTGCCTGAGCAGGTGGTTTGGACCAGATGACCTCCAGAGGTCCATTCCAACCTTAACCATTTTGTGATTCTGTGATTCTGTAAATGGGAGAAATGAAAGGAATAATAAAACTCTGTTAACCTGTCGTTTTCCAAAGAAGCCATCACACTGCATTTCTGCTGTTGTGGTGTATGGTGCTAAGTAAGGTTTAAAATTTACTCTCCTTCACAATCATTGGTGCCCAAGAAAAAGCAAGTACCATCATCTCCTGAATTATGAGGAGACAGTCTACCTAGAGGCATTTCACGCTAAGGTATTATCTTCCTACAACAGTTTGTATGAAGCTAAAGGGATTTTCGTCTCTAAGGATATACTTGCACAGCTCTTCATACTTCTGTCTCCTTTGGGAATACATATTGATCTGCTGCAGAGAAAACATTTAGTATCCTGACACTTCTCCATTTTAGCACTTTATGAGTCACTGGCCCAAAATTTCTTCACTAGTGATCCTGGGAAGCCTCACTGAAATGAGCAGCTAATTTAGCACTAAGTAAGTAGCACTAAAATATCAAATTTGCTGTTAAATTCAGACTAGTGGTAATCCATTTTGTATTTGCCCTATATATTCTGTGCAGTACAATTTTTTTTTACTGATTCCCATTCTTTTTAACCACCTCTAACACTTTTACCTACAATCCATATGTAAGTGCTATTCTCTGAAGGAGTTCATATACTAAATATTTTAATGGAAAGTATTTGTAAAAATTTGGCTTTACTCACAGTGAATAACATATAGATATAGTATTCATATGCTTTAAAAACCTTTATATAATAACTTTCTTAAATAATATACTCTGATTAGTTTTACAATTACTGGAATCTCCATATGACTGATTTATACACATTTATATATATAGACATGTAGCATATAGGAATATCATAGAAACACAGAATCATAGAATATGATAATAATATCTGTTGTAAGAATATGGGAGTTTTCTTTTAAACGTATCTGAAAGAAAGCTTCAACTTCAAATAAAACGTACTTAGATATATATTCCTATACTGTAGGAGTACAGAGTTACACTATAGGAATGTTTAGATATTCCTGTACCATAAAAGTGTGGAATTTTTTTTTTTAATTTATCTGAAAGGAAGATTTAATTTTAAAGAAAATGTTTTATGGGGAAATTAGTTAATTTTATGCAATTGTACCTTCCATGTAATTGCCAGTAGAATTTCTTAATTAAGATTAGTGTCATAATTTTGTTCAAGTATTTTGTACTAAGAGAGTGAGGTTTCATTAAAATGTGGAAATCAATGTCAGATTGATTCCAGCGCTCGCAAAGGGATAAGTTTTACTGAGACTTTAAAAAAGACAGAGATCATACAGAGAAGTCAATAACATAGCAGTGTACACATATATATTTTTTTCTAGCTTACTCACAAAAGAAATTTTAAGGTATTATAAGGATGAGAAAATTCAACTCACTTTCTAAAGGCTAATTTGTATTTCATTTTTACTGTCCAGAACATCAGTACGAGGCCTTTCAAGTCAGTCAGTAGCGCTCTCTAACACAAGGAAAGCGTTATTCTAATGCATTTAGACTTTGTACTTTGACATTCTCTTTTGGCAGGGATGGAGAGAAGGGGGACCTTGGGATGGCAGCATGTACCACTTGTATCAGAAGAATAGAAAATGTGAAAGTTTTGTCTTCCAAGGATGGAAGCAGGCACGAAAACCGAATAATATTTTCTAGTGTGACTAACTCAAACATATTAAAACCAACATTTTGCAGAGCATTGATATTCAAATAGTCCTGGAGGCTTATGTGCAGTGGGTTATTTCATAGTATCATGCACATAATTAGATGACCCTTGAGGGAAGAAATCAGTGCTTATGTAGTTCAATTGAGGTCAAAAGCAGTTTTCAAACTGGGTTGGCCCCCAGGGGTATGGAAGCAGGAGATAATTTTTAAGGTGCAGAGTAAAATTTCAGCTGTCTTCTGTCCGTCTCCCTCCAATTTTCGTCTCTCTTCCCCCACTCCTGCAGCACTGCCCCAGCACTTGCAGCTCTGTTGGTTCTGGAAGACTTGTGGAAAAGGCAATCCGTGATTTCAGCTATCAGATCTAGGGATTGTGGATGCCAGCCAACCCAGAGCTTGGTGAAAAAAGCCCAACACAACAGCAAAAGGGAACCTTGTATAAAAAGTATTAAAACTGTTGTTCAGGAGAAATGGTCCAGAAGCCACAAACTGTTCAGGGCCTTGGACCCCACCGTCCAGGGAACCTCACTGCATGGCAGCAATTCTGGCTGCAGCAGGATACAGTGACCTTCCTTCCTTGCCGTGCAGTCCAAGGCCTCAGTCATGTCCTCAAACCACCCCAACTTCTATCTAAAGGCTTTAAAATTTTTTGTGCAAATTTTAAAGCTTACAAAGAGCCTTTGGAGCCACTGGCCAAGAGCGCAAGTAGCTTATTAATAAAGTGGTTTTGTTTTTCTCTTGAATGAATGCTTTTCTCTGCAGCTTTCAGGCATCTGAAGAACTCTCACAGAAGTTATTTGGACTGAAAAAGGACCGAACTGTGTCTACAAAAACATGAAAGAAATAATTAATGAAGTCAACAAAAGTTTTCCCCTGAAATGCAATGGACCATTTACAGAAAGTAGATATTGACACCAGTGGCCAAATTTACTTACTAAAATTTTAAATACTGTGAAGAAAAGACATTTCTCAGGCTTTCTTTTTTAATGTCCGCTTTGGGAGGAGTTGGAAATAAAGTTATGTTCCAAACTCAGCTTGTATGATAAGGAGAAACATAAAAGAGATTTTTTTTGCTTCTTGTTTGCTCTCCAGTGTTTTTGCCCTGGTAAACAGCATAATACTATAACATAATTCAGTACAAACAACTGATCTTTATTAATGCAAAGGTTGCAATTTTTCTAGTAATGGTACTGGAAGGGTAAAAAGTTAATTTTATGTCATGATGTACCCTGAAAGAACATGTCTGCTCTGCTGCCAGTTACCGTCCTGATTAGTCATCGTGTTTAATATACCCTGAAAAAAATCCATCAACAAGGTCAAGTGCAAGGTCCTGAATCTGGGTCAGGGCAATCCTAAACACAAGTACAGGCAGGGCAGAAAGTGGCTTGAGAGCAGCACTAAGGGGAAGGACTTGGGGGTACTGGTGGATGAGAAACTCAACATGAGCCACCGAAGTGCGCTTGCAGCCCAGAAAGCCAACCGTATCCTGGGCTGCATCAAGAGAAGCGTGGCCAGCAGGTCGAGGGAGGTGATTCTTCCCCTTGACTCTGCTCTCGTGAGACCCCACCTGGAGTCCTGCGTCCAGCTCTGGAATCCCCAGCATAAGAAGGACATGGATGTGTTGGAGCTGGTCCAGAGGAGGGTCACAAAGATGATCAGAGGGCTGGAACACCTCTCCTACGAGGACAGGCTGAGGGAGTTGGGGCTGTTCAGCCTGGAGAAGAGAAGGCTCCTTATAGCAGCCTTCCAGGACCTGAAGGGGGCCTACAGGAAGGATGGAGAGGGACTTTTCAGAAGGGTGTGTAGTGATAGGACAAGGGGGAATGGCTGTAAACTACAAGAGGGCAGATTTAGATTAAATACTAGGAAGAAATTCTTCCGCATGAGTGTGATGAAACACTGGAACAGATTGCCCAGAGGAGGTGTGGATGCCCCCTCCCTAGAAGTGTTCAAGGCCAGGCTGGATGGATCTCTGAGCAACCTGGTCTAGTGGAAGATGTCCCTGCTCATGGCGTGGGGGTTGGAACCAGATGATCTTTAAGGTCCTTTCCAACACTTACCATTCTATGATTCTATCATTCTATGACAGGCCGTGTACTACAAGTATTGGATCCCTTGAAAATGAAGGAGAAGTAAAGGGAATGCAGAGGAATGCTGTCTTAAATAAAAAACATTGACAGAGGGCCTGGCTGCATTTGCAGGTATCATTACTGTACTGCAGTTTCATTATACCTTGTTTAGGACTGCAGAAAGATGTTGTTGTTGTGCGTGATGATCAATGCCAGGATCAACAGAGGTCTGTTTTCCCTGTTCATCCCTCCTTCGGATGCTGCCTTTGTGTACTAGATGATGAGAGAAACTGCTTCGTCGCAGACGAAGCAAGTTGGATTCACTTTACAATGAAACAAAACAGGGGCTGGGTTAAAATTCCCTGTTCAGAAGAGTGGTGAGAACTTTCCAAAGGGTACTTCTTTCTAGTTCCAAAGACTGTGTGTCTTCCATATAAGCTGTATGCTTTACTCTCCTGAATTATGCTGCTCGTAAAGGGTATGCATGGCAAGGCACCAGAGTGGATACGTAAAGGACAGAGTCCCACTTTCCCTTCTGTTGTCATGAACCGGGATGATGAAGGAAGATGCCGAGGGAGGACCGAGCTGTATTAATCCACAACCCAGTTCCCTCTAGTGAGACTGAAGACTGACAAGTACTGGATTTTATTTAATGCAGGAAAAAGCAGAGTTTCATAAGAGTAACCCATTTGGCCCATTTTAAAGATCTATTTTATAAAAAAATTATGCTTTAAGTGCCTAGTTCTCTAAGCAATTCATTTAAATGTAGATGCCAATATTGTAAGTGCTAAAGTTTAAAGAATCTATTTTTGCTCTGTGTGTGTTCTCTTGTCTGTTTTCCCCCTTGTGTCTTCTTCTCCTCCTTCTCCTGTTCTTTTATCTCTGACAAGTTACCTGCTAATTTAATTTCTTTTTCAGATAAATCTGATTTAAATAGATTTGTTGTCTTAAATAAAAATCTCCAAACAGTTTCTTGCTTCCTGTTTTTGTATTTTGTGTGCTTTAGATCTCATTTTTTTAGTGCTTAAAAATCTGTTGAATATAATAGATAAACTAAAATCTCCACTTATATGTAGGTAGAGGTTCTAGCTAATCTTACACTTCTGACCATCTGTGACTGGATGGATTAGGGAGCAATTAACTGACTATCTAGTGAACTCTTATTATTATCCTATTCAGAGAAAAAAAAGAGGGTAAACAAACAAACAAAAGAACCCCCCCAAAACTATCATGTAATAAGTGAGTTAAAGCACAGTTAGTTTAGCCAATACAGGTTACCCTGTGTCTTTTTTCCAAAGCATCCATTACATGGCAGATACACTGATTAAGAATAGACAAAATCTGAGATTAGACAGCATGGAGGGAAAAAAATAGCTTTTTAAATATCAAGATTCTTGGTTTCTGACTCTGCCTGCTACACAGGCTCTTGACTGCTACAATAGATATCTGTAAATGACTAGAAGGATAGCATTGCTGCTTTAGGCTCTTTTAAATTTAATGGTCCTACCAAGTCAGACAGGATTAGAACTAGGATACAGTTGTTTGAATATGGAAAAGTTATTAATAATATTGTAGCATTTGAATGTAACTGATTTCAGATCAAATGGTTCTGTTACTACTTTAAATATAATTACATTTGGTAACATGGTGCATGTGAGTGGTATTAATGAAAAAACCTATTAATAATGTGTCATTAGCAATTATTAGTATTTTGTGATGACTGTCTTCATTATCTGTCTGTATCATAAATAAAATAAATTTCATTCAGACTGATTGTTCTTTCTTCTGTTCCTAGACACAGAAGTTAGCAACTTGGTTGAGTCTCTAGTGTATTAACAAGTATTAAAAACTGAACATTATGCTGACTGTGAGACTTCTAGTAATTTTGTCACCTCACCATTTTGTTTAGTTTGCTTTTATATAGAATTTACAATGGTTTTAATTTTTTTATGTGCTACATGTTACAACACTATTGTACACAAAATTAAATGTAATCACAGGAGTTAAAATACATTTGTCTTTTTTTTTCTTTCCTAATATAATGATTTGTTGTATTTTCATGTTGTGCAGATGTATTGGCACTTCTGTGTTGGATTAACTGATATCACATTGGGCTGTGTACAATAGTATTAAAAGAAAAGTCTGGAGTAACATACTCAACATATTGTATCAAAACCACTAAGCTTTGTTATGTTATTGCCTATGAATTTCTCATCTGTGCCTGTGTGCATTTTCAGTTTGTTTTTGATCATTTGCTCACTGTAATGACAGGGAAAGTAGAAACAAGTTTTTTGAATGGTGGCAGGCCTAAGAAGATACTAATTTCAAAATGGTGTTGGCACTACTGCTACTGTCAGTTCTGACCAGTGTTTATTTTCAAGAGTTGTTTTAGACCTTACTTAAGCATATGTAAGTGTACAAAAATGTAAATGCAACGTCTTATATGAAGATCAAAAAAGTCTGGGAGATATTTGACATGGTAGAATTTAGGAATACTGGAATAATTTCCTTCCTGGATTTTTCTTGTGATGATGCATAAATTGCTTCCCCCAGATGGTTTCTGTAAGAGGGCAAAAAACACATATATATGTCCCACATTCAGTCTTGTGGAATACTGTATCTTCCAGTGACATGGAAAACTCAGCAGCCTGGCAAAAGGTAAAGTATGAAGGTGATATACAGAATGTTTCTGATCATATACGTTCAGTAGGCTCACATGCAACACAAAAATGCAAGGCAAAGCCAAATGAAAAAACGTACATAGGTTTATATACCACTCTCTTTAAATTTTATCTTAGCCTGGATGTATAATGTTTACTATTGTCTATTGCCTACCTGAAAAAGCATTTCATGCTGTGACTTAATATGTAATCTTTAAGAGATTTATTTCTACTATTTTGTTGGTTATCTGCCTATTAATTTTTTATTTGAACTAAAATAGTTGGTAATGTTTTTTGAAAGCTCAGAAGTTGAGTTGTGGGGTTTTGTGTGTGTGTGCTTTTTCTCTCTACTACTGTTAAGTGATAACTTGCTTGTTCAAATGCTTTTTTTCAAAGATAAATATTTTTTTATCCACAAAGTGATAAATCCATCTATTTTTCTTCTCTCTTCTGCTTGTTTTTTCACCAAGTTTAAAGGAGATGCTTTCCATGTAATAAGTTCTTGTTCACGGGTGAAATACAGGATTGGATGAAAAATGCAGGGGAAAAAACACATGAAACCTCCAGAGAACTACAAAAAAGAGAAAAAAAAAAAGTATAAATTAACTACAAGAGATTTTCATATACTTACTCTTCAAAAGAGAAGTGAGGTATATATTAATGCTATAAACATGAAGAGAAGTTTCCTCTGTTTCTAGAAAAATATAGTTAATCTGTATTCCTTGTATTCTTTCACATGGGGCAGAATGAGGCAACGTTAATTTTCATCCGTGTGTGAAATTTACTTTCAGAAGCTGCTGTGAAGATTTCCAATGTTCTGTCTTATTTATTCATCAAATTATTTATCAGTTCTTGTTTCTAAGAGTGAAGTAATGCTATCTGTTATGTTGTTTAGTATTAGTGGAGAAGATTAATAACCTGATTTTTATGAAGGAGAAAGATGTTTTTGTCGTGTCTTTGTACGTGCAAATTTTTTGGAAAACACCAATGAAATTAAAACAATCAATAAATATAATATAATTTAATGTTACTAAAACAAACTCATTCTCAAGCATTCTACTCCTAAAGTTCTACCACCTTTAAGCTTCTTAAAGCTATTCTTTGTATAGAGTTTCATTTGAAGTTTGACAAGTGGATCTATGTCTGTTCATCGATATTTTGGATTACAGGACAGATTGCTGCCTGTTTTCTTTAAAAAAAAGAAAAATTAATCCATTGGAAATAAGATTGCCTTTCCAGATATGAAAAAATACCCCAAATGTAGGACCTTGAAAATTTTTAGAGAATTTTACCTGTGCATACCACTAGTCTGTAGATCTTTGGGCACTGTTGATTTTGTAGGTATTTTGTGGAAAACTTCACAAGAGTCTTTATTTTGCTAAATATGAAGAACAGTGGAAAAAGATGCTTTAACTGCACAGTCCGCACGTTTCCACAGAGTCTTTCCAAGGTGCTTTTAGTTTTCTTTTTTTCCCTTGTGTAGAGCTCGACATGAATAAGGTGGGCGATGCTTGTAAACTAGATACCTAAACGACAAGCTGCATTCCTTTCTTTTTTTCAACTTTGACCACCTCAATGAAGAAAAAAACCCATGAAAGCCAGCAGTGTGCCCTTGTTCCCAAGAAGGGTAATGGTATCCTGGGTGCATAAGGAGAGTGTGGCCAGCATGTTGAGAGAGCTTATCTTCAATCTCTACTCTGTCCTAGTGAGGCCATATCTGGAGTACTGCACCCAGTTCTGGGCTCCCCAGTTCAAGGAAGATGAGGAGCTACTGGAGAGAGTCCAGCGGAGGGCTACGAGGATGATGAGGGGACTGGAGCATCTGTCCTATGAGGAAAGACTGAGGGAGCCGGGCTTGTTTAGCCTGGAGAAGGCTGAGAGGGGACCTTATAAATGCCTACAAATATCTTAAGGGTGTATGTCAAGAGGATGGGGCCAGACTCTTTTCAGTGGTGCCCAGGGACAGGGCAAGGGGCAACAGGTACAAATTGAAGCATAGGAAGTTCCATCTGCACTTGAGGAAGAACTTCTTTACTTTGAGGATGATGGAGTACAGAAACAGGGTGCCCAGAGGGACTGTGGATTCTCCTTCTCTGGAGATATTCAAAGCCTGCCTTGATGTGGTCCTGTGCAGCCTGCTCTAGGTGAACGTGCTTTGGCAGGGTGGATGGATTACATGATCCACAGAGGTCCCTTCCAACCTCTACCCTTCTGTGATTCGGTGAATATTTTCCAACCTATATCTCAAAGAAACAACATCCTGAATTGGATGTCAATTAAAGCTGAGAAAAGGAAAAGAGATAGGAAAAGAAATGTTTTTCTTCAAAATGACAGGAGGTTCTTCAGTTCAAAAGCTCAGCTGAAGAAAAACTTTTAATAATGTTATTGCTCGTAATTATGTTATTGCTCGTAATTAGACTAATGTTAAAGCATGGATTATGTAGGTAGATGACAAGCTTTACTCCACTGACTCATTTTAATTTCTTACTGCATAATATCAAGAATGATGATTTTAAATAGCAACAAGTTTTGCAATTCCTTGAGCTGATGAATGTGTGATAGTCATAAACCAGTTTCAGTTGCTAATAATTGTTTCAAGACTGAAGTTTGTTTTGTAGGAATAGTTGCAACCTTAAATTTTTTCAAAAGCCATCTACCTAAAGAATTTGGTTGTAAAAGTAAAGTATTGCAGAGGTCTGCCTATTACAAATTGTTATAATTCCATTTAACTCAAGGAACATATAGCTGTATATAGTAATTGAGACTCTCAGAAGACTGTAAATAAACATTGATCTTATTTTAGAAACTACTAACTTGGGTCATGAATTAATCAGAATCTTCAGGGTGTTGCTAGGACTTCTGGGTCACTGTCTGGAGAAGGAAGAGATTTTGTAATGTGGCTGTACTTGTGGTTGTTTAACCTACATTTTCCTGCTTTTCATCAAGATCTCCTCTTTACTCGACTGTACTTTTGTTTGTTTTACAATACTTTTCCGTACTTCGTGCTGTTCCTCAAACTTCACCATGAGCTTTTCTGCTCTTCACTCTGTCACAGTCTTCTCTACCACAGAGTCCGAATATTGAGGTATTTTGTATGTCAGATGTCTTATATGGATCTATGACAGCTGCAGATCGACTAACATTAAGGTGAAATAAGTACTGATGACCTGGTGAGGTGGATGTGATTTCAAACTGAAAAACTGTAAAAAGCAGAAGTTTCTGTTCTTATTTAAACAGACTCTTGTTAGTCAGTGCTCTATAAGCTTTCACATGGCTACTGTACAACCAAGAGTTTATAAAATATCAGATAACAAAAGGTGAACCACTGATTCAAGGGAACTATGGGAAGCTGAGCATTAGAGCAACTACTCCTGGGATGTAGAAGTCATAGAAAATTTAAGCCATTTATACACTTTTCTGTCCTATCTTTATCACAAGATTCAGTCACACAACCCTATAGGCCCCTAAACTTTTAAGAAAGATAAATGGCCACAAATGTATAAGACCTATAATGAAATCAATATATTTAGTAGATATGATTGCTATATTGTTTTCACTTTAATGCTTTCAGATCAGTGGTATATAAATGACATGTTAGGGTGGAGATGACCACATGGGTCCATGTCAAACACTGGGGCGGCCTCTGTCATACCACATGAAATGATTTTTGTTCATCAGTGGTAGCAGGTGGATGAATATTTTCCTAGTCCTAATGAGCAACTTAGTCTTGTCAACAAGAAAGAGGAAATACACAGAGTTCTAGTAAGCCCTCTACAATGTATTCATAACCAGTTTGATTTTCATTGCCTGAATTGTAATAAGTAACTGCTGCAGATTTGAGTTTTTAGACGGGTACTGTTTTGAAGTGCAGATGCCTGGTGAATAAAGGTCCACAGTTTGGACCACACTGGAGAACAAAAGAAGAAAAACTGTTGGCATCATTTACTCTTAATAATGAACACGACATTTGGTTTCCATTGGGTATTAAATTATCCTTAAAGTCACAACATAGGATTTTCGCTTGTTTGTTTGCTTGATTTGACGCCTCCAGTAAGAGATGTATTGAAAATTTTCTTAGTTCTAACACATGAACACTTTTTACCCTCTGCAGTATATGCATGCTTGCTGGAGGGCTCTGCTGGCTGCTACTTTTTCTGCTAGCTGAGGGGCTTCACATCTACTATACCCATCAAGCTCCAGCTGTAATCAGCAGGCTTACCTCCTCTTTCTTCTTCTTTGTTCCCACCTGGGGACTGTTTAATTTTTTTCTCTCGTTTTCTGTTCTGTGAGATCATTAGCTTGGTTTTCTTTGCTTCTACTGTTCTAATTGCTCTGCCTTTTTTATCTAGATGAGTCAGATTGACAGTGCAGTCAGTATTCAGTGTCTCAGTAAGAAAGTCTGTGTCACTAGGGGGCATCTGGAGCTTTAGGTTCTTTTGATGATACTTTGGGCTTTTGGGAGAAAATTCTTAGGGAACTCAGCTAATGAAGTATCCACCAAAAATGTTTCAGTACATTATATCTGACAGCTTAGAACATGATTACCTTAAAGCTCTGTCAATTCATGCTTATATCGTCAGGAGGCTTATAGGCTTATGACTCAAATTACAGACACATGCTACTTTGAGTTATCAAATATCAACATCATCTTCAAACAATGGGTTTAAATATTCTGAAGTATTTCCAAAATAAGGCTGAGCTGCATCCGGTAAAGGATCTGCTGTTGCGATGGAAACTTGGATGTGCCTCAGAAGGAATTCTAGCTCTGGCAATTGGCATTGCCACTGTTGCAGAAAAGAGCTCTTAGTAGACCAAAACATAAATCAAAATTTTTCACCAATTCACTCTGAATACAGAAGGAAGAAACAAAATATATATGACAATTTTACTTAGCTTGCTTCTTCAGAAAATGGGATGACAGTTAAGAGTTTTTTGTGGGTTTTTTTTTCCCTCCTAGCTCCTTCTAGAAATTTTTAGATCAGAAGTTTCAGTTACATGGACAAAACATAATGCCGTGGTGCTCAAGTTCCAGTTTGGCGTTTGCCTGTGATATTACAACACGATCTGTTCACCCCTGAGAGCTGTTGCAATGCTGTCTACCAGCAAGTTGATTGTATAGTTTCACTGGTAAATACATAGAGCTTTTATTGCATATTTACTTTTGGGGAAACTGTTCTGAAGTACACAGTAAGGACAGTAATGTTAGAAGAAGTTTGATGAAAGGGAAAGATAAACCTTTAGTCATAGAATAAGGCTAAACAATGCCTTCTAACTATTGTAGTCAGTGGCTGAGAAAGAAGTAAAATTACCATGAACACCTATAAAATACACACAAAATACAGTGTCTGATTTTTTATCTTTTGCTTGGGTTGAAAATAATGGCTTAAAACCAATGTCATGTACATTGACATTTATTATTTTTTTCATATTAGACTTCTATTTCTATTTTTATTGCTTTACAGAAACTCAACTTATTGTATGAAAGTGTCCATTTCGCTGACGGTGGGTGAAAATGACACTGGACTCTGCTACAATTCAAAGATGAAATATTTTGAAAAAGCTGAACTTAGCAAAAGCAAGGAAATCTCATGCCCTGAAATTGAGGATTTTTTATTTCCATTTAGGGAGCCTGAAATTCTGTGGTATAAGGTAAGGATTGCAAAACATTTTCAGCTTCCATAAAATATGATGCAATGTTCTTATGATTTTCATGATCTAAGTATGATATGAAGCTTGGATTGTCTTAAAATTCGTTAAAAACAGACAACAGAATCAAGGATAGAAAAGAATGAAATAAGTGAGAGAGAAATTCAAATGCTTCCTTTGGTAAACTTTAGAGCTGATATTTTCTTAATATCCATTTATGGATGTCACAAAGAATTGGCAGCTTTCTGCTAACAAGAGAGCTGAAAAAAAAAAGTGTTCGCAGACTGGGCTGGTTTGATATGCTAAGGTAAAGCCATGTGAGCTACTTATTCAGGAACTGCTTGTGCACACCAAGCTTAAAAGCGTGTTTCTAAAAACTCAGATGTAAAGTCTATTTGCAAAAATACAAATAACTATGTATGCTATTATCTGAATGAACGGCTTAATTTTGCAACATAAAATTCAGCAATGATTTCCAAAACTTTTGTCTTTACATGTTAGCTTTTACTTGCAAATATCATACAAAACTCACCTTTTGCTGAGAGTTAAGACATCTTTGATTCAAAGATGTTTTTAGAAAGACTTATATAACTTTTCCTCTTTTCTCCTGATTCTCATCTTCTGTTTCTCCACATTTTTTATTATAATGGTTTTAAAAAATAGATTTTAATAATAAATTCTCCCCTGCAACCTGTAGCTGCTGGTAATATAACAGTGATGGATCATGGACATAAGTGTAATGGCAAACAAGTAAATGAAATAGGAGCCTCTCAGCAAACTAATGTCAGAAGAAAACCACCAAAGGAATCAGTTCCTCTTCTTTCTGTTGTCAGAGGGCAAATATTAAGTCAGCTGATAAATTCTATAGTTTTTTTCTTTTTAATCAACTCTTAATTGAACTGGATTTTTAGATATTTAGTGTATACAAAGTTCATCACCAGCTTGGGCTTTTGCCTTGTGGCCTTGTCTTTGAGCAGCATTGTCAATAGTGGTCCAGTTTAAGTCACTGAAGTGTTATATTATCTTTAAACAGGAATGCAAGTCAAAGACGTGGAGATCAAGTATTGTGTTTAAAAAGGACACTCTTGTCATTCGGGAAGTTAGAGAGGATGACATTGGAAATTACACTTGTGAGTTAAAATATGGATTCTTTGTTGTCAGAAGAACTACGGAATTAACAGTTACAGGTAATTACAGTCTTTTGCTATCTCTTATATTTTGAAAAAAACATTGAATATTGTGAATTGAGTCGTGCAGTTTTGAGTCATTATATCTACACAAACCACTTTTGCACAATACTTTGTTGTGTGCCTAGATATGAATGGCTGATGCATTAAAGCTGTCCTGAATACTTCACAGTTGTATGTATAGCAATTTGAACTAGTCTGAGTTTTGGTCTATTGCAAAAGCTTACAGGTAGGTCTTGTTTTTGTATGGAAAATGTGGTCAAGGAATGGGTAACTTCAGCAAGAACTACCTCTAACAGAAAATCAGATTGTTAAGTCTTCTTCGTACTTCTTCATGTGGTTAAATGCAATGGGACATGAGAATAGCTGTAGCTACAACCCAATAGCAGTAGCTCTAACCCACTGAGACCATTGTAACTGGGAGCCAGGCATGCAAGGGGTAGTGTCTGAGCAGTGCATGACTGAAGGACAGTATCATTCTTCCTCTCCCAGGTTTCAGTAGTTCATAGTTCAAGAACTTCCTGATTTCAGTTGCCATGTGCTGTGTTTACCAATTAACCTATTTTCCATTGGTTTTATTATTTTTTTAATCCATTTCTTCTTGACTTCAAAATCATTTTGGAGTATCAAGTTCCACACAGTAATTATGTAACACAAATAAACTCTGTAATTTAGCAAACAGCAATTGAAGAAGATGATGCACTTAATATAATCTGCATTCAAAAATACCGTATCAGTGGGAAAAATTCATCACAGATGAAAACAAAATATGTACAGTAATAGTAGTACCACAGTGGCAGAACAGTATGAAGAATGGTCCATTAAATTTTCAATTCCTCACCAGACCTCTAACCTCTGTTTTAGAAACATGTGAAACACATATCTGAACATATACCTAAGATAGAAAATTAGCCTCTAGAATTTTAGGATAACATTGGAAGACAGGAGTACATCATGATCTGTGTAATGCAGTGTAGTTCCACGGTATATTCCCTAAAAGAAGGCAGAAACAGGATTTTCCTGGCAAACTGGAGGAGAACTAGATCCATATGGTTGACAAAGAAGCTTGCATATATAAGCTTTTGTACTTTCAAAATTACCTAATAAACCAAGAGACACTTCTTAGAGAAGGAGTTTCATGGGCTTTTCTTGTTCCTTTTTAGTATCTGATATATAAATACACCACACACCGACAATTAGTAACAGCACTTATGTTGTGCATTAGGATGAATTGCAACAGTTTCCTTTTATGGTGAAAAGTTTGCTTTCTGTTTTGATGTACCGATTTGCCCTCTACATTATCAGAAATTACAGTGGATTATGGTTTGTAATTTTCTTCTACTAGGTTAGTCTGGAAATCATTGTCTTTGTGTTGTTTTGAGAAAATTCAAGTAATCAATCATATTTATTTAAGCTCAATATCCAGGATCTCCTAACAATTTTTCTTTTGTATGGAATTGATTTATTCAGTCAGTACAGACAGGCAATTACTGTCTAGTGATTAACCCCACAGTAAACATCCATATACTCTGTGTGATTGACTCTCATATGAAGAAAGTAGAGACAGAGTCTTCAAGAATTTAATATATACCAGAAGGAGGTGGTCAATTATCTTTTGCAATATGCGTTGTATGGATTCGAAGACGATGTATTCCCTCAGTCCTCAGGTGATCACTTGTGTTCCTATGGCTGGTGCTCCACCGTCCGGCAGTGTTTTAAACAGGCTCAGATTGACAGAAACGAGACAAAAAAAGCATTAGAACCAGATGCATGTTATTATTTGTAGTAACAGTTTAAAAAATGCAATTCATCACTTGTGGTGTAGGTAGGTGCTCAGTATTTAATGTTTAACTAGATAGAGACGGAAAGAGACTTGGCTGATTTCGGTGTGCTAAAAATGAATGAATTCATATAGAGCAAATTATTCAGTTTCCACCTCTGCAAACCCTGGCAGATGTAAGGACAACCTCCAAATTAGTAAACTGCTTGGGTAGTACAGTGGGTCTTCATACCATCCTTATAATATTATGTGACTAAACAGAACAAGCAGATTTACTCATAGTACTACTAATTTTGTACTACATCTGTGTTGATGTCTTGATACGACTTCTCAGTGCTTTATAGGAAGAGGTTCACATGTTAGGTGTCTGTCTTATGCTCTCTCTGTGAGCTGAAAAACAGTTTGAGTCAGCTTGGACATACATTGAGGAATAGGTAGAATAAATAGGGGGTGGAAGGGACTGTTTGCTTGTTTTGAAAAAGGAATTAAACTTTATTTCAGGAACTGAGAAATAAATGTTGCAAATATCAAATTGAAAGCAGAAGATTAAATTGATAGTTGATTTTTTTTTTACTGTATTAATGAAAACTTCATCAATTGAAACACAGGGATAACATATGTTTCTGATATATAGTCTCTGACATGTCTCCAGGCAGTATCAATAAACGATGACATTTGTGTGAACCATTGCTAAGAACAAATTCTATCAATATATCCCAGCCCCACAAGGAGTCAAAAAATTATTTCTGAGACATTAGAAATTTTTCTACCAAACATAATTTTTAGTTAGAAGATTTTTTAAAATATGAGTAAGATTTACCAGTTTGCCTCAGACTTTCTAGAACATATGGGAAGTTGTAGTGTGTTTATCAACTTGTAATGTGTTTATCAAAATAGTATTTATGAAAAATAACTCTCTGTATTCATCAGCACTACCTTATATGGCAACGGTGAGTGTTCCACTATCACAAACCCATCATTAGAAAACACAGTCACTTATTTTTTTCATTTTTCTGGGTGCTATATCTCCATGTATGTATTTAAGTAAGATTGGAACTTGGACTTTCTGCATTTCTTTCCTGGAATATACTATCTTTCCTCTAGAAACAGAAAAAAAATCCCACCTCTGCTGCAAGAAATCCATGAGCCAGATGTTATATATGTAAACATTTGTAGTATTCTATAGAATCTGAAGATCCACCATTGTGCGGTAGTTATTTTGCTAAGAAATTATAGGTGTCTGGTTGTTGACAGAACAGGATTCAGTGTGTTAAGAAGAGAGTAGAACTGGATTAAATCAACATTCTTGACCTACCTTATACTTAGCAGAGTCAAGGAGAAACAGGCAAAATATCCAGAGAGCAGAGTTGAGCAATCATATGGATACTGTCCAGTTACCTAAAATTTTCTTCTTCCCTTGGCTCTCCAAAACTGAGATTGGAATGAACAAGATAAAAATTATTATTTTTGGAAAGTATCATTATTTCAGTGGATAACCTATCTCTGAATAATTTTTACTGAAATTTTTTCTTCAGATTGGAGACTAAGTTTGTGCCCAGTCGTTTGTACAAACACCTCGAAATTATTTATTGTAAGCAGTGTTTTTTCCAAATGATAATTTAGGTGTTCTGTAAATGAAATAAAAAAATAAAGATATCAGATCTCCTGAGAATGATCCTTTGCTGAATTTGTGAAGTAGAAGAGATGCTAAACCTTTCTCTTTCAGACTTCTTGTGCTGCTTTATGCAGATAATATATCTGTTCTTTGCTTCAAACACACACGAGTTTAAATCTCCATTTCTAAAGTCACAGACAGCATAGATCTATCTAAATTAGAACGGCAGACCTAATAATGAGGTGGCATATGGACACAACTGCATGATCGAATGTATTATGTAAGCAAGTTGAAACTACGCTGACATTCAGAGTAACCTGAAGTTCCTGGTGATTTTGAAGATGGGAGTGAGTTGCTTTCTGAATAAAAAAGGAAGAAGAACATGAAACTTATTGGAGAAGAAAAGGTAGGATTTCCTCAGACAATATGAAAAAGGATAGAAACAGTTTTCTTGACCTTAAAAAACCTCTCTTTCTAGTATTGCACATTGGAATTAGAGTAGAAGGTAGAGCATCTTCACGAGTTTGTTGGAAGAATAGGGCCTCATGTATAAGCAACTGCAATACCGTAAATTAAGTAGCAGCTCCTGGATTTCTTAAGGCAGGCAGGGTGAGCCAGCTATGACATTGGTGGGACAAGGCAGCAGCCTGCCTTCCTCACCTCTCCTCTCTGGGCAACTGTGGAAGATTAACTTCAGGATCTCCTTTTTTTTTCCACACAATGCACCTTGGCATTCTTGCTGTCTTCTATAGGGAAACCACTGTTGCTATTGCAGCCTATTAAAACAGGGATGTAATTATGTAGGCACATGTCCTCGTTTTGGCTGCTATAGAGTAAATTTGCTCCCAGTAGGTGCTATGTTTTGGATTTAGTACAAGAAGAATGTTGATGACACTGATGTTTGTAGTTGTTGCTAAGAAACCAAAGACTTTTCAGTTTCCCATACTCATCTGATAAGCAGGTGGGCAGGAGCTGGGAGGGAGCAGAGCCAGGCAGCCAGCCCAAGCTGTCCAGTGGAAATATTCCATACCATAAGACCTCATGATCACTATACAAATAGGGATTTTCCAGGGGGCAGGAATCTTTGCTTCTCATTTGCCGTAAGTTTGAATCCTCTCTTGTCCGGGAGCTGAACTTATCTGGGAGTTCGGTCTTGTTCGGGAGTATTGCAAAACTCGCAAGATTTGTGAGTTCTGCGTTCCATGATTGCTGCCTGGGGACTGCTGCAAACTGGTCATCAAGTGGTGAGAAAATTGTATTGTGTATAGTTCATTTTGCATATTCATTATTGTCATTATTATTATCATTAGCATTATTACCATTAGTACTTATTTTGTTGCCTTATTAATCTGTCTTTATCTCAGCTCAGAAGTTTTACGTTTTATCCATTTCTTCTCCCCATCCTGCTGGGCAGGGGAAAGAAGCATGGTGAGCGAGTGGCTGTGAGGTCCTAGTTGCTGGCTGCTGAATTAAACCACAATAGCACATTGTTTTGAATATTGATGTTGTGTATGCTAGTTGTGATAACCTCTGTGCTTCACACCTCACATACCTATGCACTTCACAGTGGAATATGAAATAGCTTGTATTCTGATTTAGAGTTGGAGTATAAAAAAAAAGAGAAAAAAAAAGAAGGAAATTCACACATTTTAAAAAAATCCAAGCTCACTTTATAAGTGGTATCCATCTCACCTAACTGGAACAGCTGAAAATCCCTAAGCCATGGAAAAAGATGGTTTTCCCTCCTTTAAAAGCATGAAAAAAGGATTGTCCTTTCTTAACTTAAATGCATATTTAGTGCTCACATTTTTGTTTTTATGAAAAAAGTCTTGTTAATGGCAGCAACATTGCACTAACATTTGTAAATATCTTCAAATTTATATGTAAATGTGTATTTTACAAATATTTATAAAAATCTTCAAATGTTATGTACCTATGACTTACTAAGAACAAGTATATACTTTACTTCTCTTCCAGAACATGATTTCTTCTTATAATATGGATGTCTCAGGTTTTTATTAGGATAATTCTTTTTGCTTTGATTTTAATGTTCTTTGGAAGCGCTGTATCTCGCACTGAAAATATATTATCATCTAAGTGATTTGAATCAATTTCCCTGTTGTTTTCAGATCTAACTTAGTAATTATCTGCTTTGCAAAATACGAACTATGTCCCAATTATTCTAGCTTGTAACTAATGAAAATATTCACATAAACAGTGTAAATGGTGGTTCTTGGTTTCTGGTTATGTAATTACACGTTCTAAAAAGTCCTGCAATGTACAAAAATATTTGCAGACATTTATACCTTCAGTATGGTCAGATTAGCAATTTTTTCTTTTATATGTGGAATTTTAATTAAGACATACCTGCTCTCTGTGACATAATTAAGTGTATGTTCAGATTTGGGAAAGAATCATATTTTAACAGCATAGTATTAATTTAGTCATGGTGCATTACATAGGTCAAAGTTATTTTCCAACAGTGATTTCTTTTGATTAAGCATTTGTTTTAATAATATTCTTTTTTGTTACTTATATTACCAAGACATTCACAAGCACAAATTCTTTCTGCTTCTGCAGAATTTCATTCAGGTTAAATGAAGTCCAGCTTGGATCAAAGAGAGAGTATATGTGTCCCCACTGCAATATGAAATAGTTCTCCATGATGAACATCATAAAGCAAATGGACCAAATCAGCCTTGCAGCTGGAGCATTACTTATTCAATTCATCCATGACTTTTTAGTTTTAAATGCTAAAGTATTTTTTCCACTCTGCTAAAAATGAGAAGCCCTTACACCTCGCAGATGGAATCAGGGCTAATCAGTATGTCCTTACTACTGAAGACTTTCTGCAGAGATACCCTTTATTGTCTTTATTCATTGATTAATCCCCTTAAAGTCCCCTTGAAAACAACTCCTGCTGGAATGAGCACAATTTTAGATCTAGAAATTTTAGCATGTTCCAAATCGAGCTTTAACAATACTAAATTTAATATAAATTTCTACAAGTCTTTTTTCAATTTAATTTTATTCTGCTTGGTTTAAAATTTTTCTGCAATAATCTTCAAAGTGCCAGTTTAGTCTTTTCCACCTGATGCCCATGATTATTTTTGTCTTTATATTTGTTTAGGCAAAAAAATGAATTTAATTTGTCTGTTTCACAGTTATGCAGTAGTTGACTCTGTTAGTGTTGCTTAAAGGTTGGGATTTGTTGAATAAGATTTGTGTCTTTTGCTTTCTGACAGAATTATTCTTTATTAGCACAGCAGAAAATCTTAAATGACTGTATGTACATATGTAGTTATAGTGACGAAAAGTCCACTCTTAAATCGACACTATGAAGAAATAATTATAATTAAATTATATTTCTGCCCTCACAGCTCACTACCTTTGGCAAAGGCAGTCACATATTTTGTGGGGAAAAAATAAAGAGGGGGATTTTGAAGGTTTAACCTGCTTTAAGTGGTCTGTATTTTAACTGTGTAAGAGAAAAGTTGCACCCTTTTTACCCCAGTATGTCGGCATTAATTCTCTCCAGTTTTGTTGCTCTTTCTGCTTCAATACATTGCAATGCAGAAAGGTGCTGCAATCAGCATGTACCTCTATTTTTAGCAGGTGCTAAGTGAGAAAAATGTTAAAGAACAGAGAGGGTTTTTTTCCAAGAATTTAGAGCTTGAGAACAGACTCCGCTTGGTTTCTGCAGTTAATGACAGGGATGAACCATTTCGAATGCACCCAGCCCCTCCTCACTTCAGCTGATCCTAATAATTATCAGATCTGATGCTCATTCCTTTTGTTCTTCATGAATTTAATTCAACTCCAGAATATATTCAGATAGAAATTCTATTTACCATTATTCTGTGCAAAGATTAATAAAATACAAAGCAAACAATAGAATCATTATAAAAGCAGCATATTCAAAATATCAACCTAGCATTTTTATAATACAGAAAATCCTGTAGGTTTAACAAATTCATAGCTGAAGAGTAGGTTGGATGGTTTTCTTAATTAGAAATGAGCGATCTTCTTTTATAGTGCTATCATTTTTGTATGGCTAAAAACAAGTGTCTAAATTAATCTCCTGTGTGCATTGGAGTAATAATAATCAGAATGCTGTGTAGAGATTTGATTAAATCATTGTCTATAAATGTTCATTTAACGTACTCATTGTAAATGGGTTTAGTGAGTTATTAAAAACCAGCCCTATACGAAGACAGTAGCGAGCAAAGCTGTATGTATTTTACTTCACAGTAAGTACAAATGATGACATGCACTGTACATTATATGTTGAAATTATGAGTTAGAAATGCAATTTTAGCATTTTAGCGAAAGAATGGATGCATAAGTTAGAGGGAGACAGACTCCCAGCTCTAATTTGAACCTTGCTGCTGGTGGCCTTCTGACATTTCTGTCTTTGTGATATGCCAAAATGGTGTGTTCACAAAGGCCAGCTTTAATAATTGGAGATTATTCCCATCCGTGGTTGCTGGAGAGACAGAAGCTCCTCTAGACAGTAATTCAGAAATGTAGACAGAGTTGGGTGGTCAGAACTAATAAGATAGTCTTTATGGGCTGCAGAAAGGCTACAGTTTCCTTTGCCTAAAACTAGATCTGGTGAATAACTTCTTCCTATTGGAGGATGTGTTTATGTGTCTGTCATTCTGGACAAAGTCCTAATTCATGCATAATATACTTTCTATAACATACTTTCCTTCTTAGTTGCTATCTTTTTCTGTTATTTATCAAAAATTCCTACAGGACATGACCACTAATGTTGACTTCTTATTTTGTTAATGTTTTTTATACAAGTACACCTTATTTTGCACTTTCCTTGCTATGACCTAGGTCTTCCTCTCTACCTGATAGTGTATCTTCAAAAGAGGAGAAGTGATCAGTCTCTTGAGGCTTTTTGTGTAGATAATGTCAAATAGAACATTAGTTATAAAACCCAAAGACATACTAGAAAGTGTTGTGTTTAGTAGATTAAAGTTTCAGTATTTACAAGCATTTTTTAATCATCTTTTTCACTGTGTGTCATACCCATTGATTCCTCTGCTTGTCTCATGCAGTGTTAATGAATGGAAAAAATATGTACAACTTGTCACAGTTACTTCAGCAGGTGCTACGAAACAATGTAATTGATGCTGCAGATATGACTTCTTTTGGAGTTCTGTACTCCCTGTTGACAATATGGTGTCAGTGAAAGCTAAGGGGACATTTTAACATGTCATTATCAGTCGAAGAAATCTTATTTCCTGATGAAAATGAAAAATTCCACTTAAATTCAATATTGTGTAGCAAGTGCAGTGTGTTGCTGTGTATACTGTTATGAAAATGTTACAACATTTTTCTTTATTTTTATCATAGTATTGTTATTAGGAACCTGATTACTTTTTAAACTTGTATCAGACTTTTTTTTGCTGTGGATTTTTTTTCAAGTGTGGTTTTGTGTGTAAGGTTAAAAACTAATGTAAAAAATAATAAAACAAATTTGGGTTTTACATCGATTGAGAAGTAATTAAGAAAATGACATTTGTTGATGTGATGAAAATTTGTTTGTGTGAGTCAGTTTTCATTTCTTTATGAGCCATATCAGAATATTGAAATATACACAGTTTGAATAGATGTTGTTACCATGGTGCTGCTTCCCATTGTTTCAGTTTCGTGAGGTGAAGTTAAGATGAGCTGCATTCTACAGTGAGAAGGAAACTGTAGACAAAAGCGTTTATCACAAAACTGTGTTGGTGACTACTAAAGATATAAAAGACTTATAAAGCCTTAGTTCAATAAGATGTTATAAAAATTAAATAAATCTGTTCTTAGGCACCCAAGACGCTTGTTAGGCAACCTTTTAAAATGTAGTTAAATGTCATTCAATGTTAGTGTTTTGCATTATTGCTATGGAATCAGAAGACTTCATTTTACTTTTATGTTCCCCTAGAGTATGTTAAATCCAACAATATTGTCCTAACCACTCATTTATCGTTTCCCCAGCTTTTCTATGAAAGCTTTAGATAATTTACATGTACAGTGGAGTCTTCCAGGGTAGTATTTTAGTAAACTAGAGTACAAAATGTACAAGTATGATAACATATTAACCTTGTGTTGCTTCCATCCTTAAAACCAATCTATACACATACTTTAAAACAGTCTGTACACAATTATAGTAAATGAATATTTAGCTTTAAGATGGAGGGCAATTTTCCATTGTTTTCAATATCTTTCAGTTGACTTAGTCAAATTCTTAACTCATAGGTACTGAGTGGAACGATATTGGTAGTAGATACATTCAGCAAGAAATTCCAGGTAATACATGTATATAAAACATGGTAGTTGTTCTTACAGGCAGAAAAACTTTGGTTAAAGAAGAAGAAGAAAGACATCTCAGTTTTACTGCAGCATTACTTGCTTGTGTACAGCGTTAAGAATGTAGTAGCATCAAAATCATGTAGAAAGTATCTGAGATGTATTCCACTATACCAAAAATACACTTACCTTTATGACTTGAGATGACCTCAGAAATATTGTCCTCTGCCCTTTGTCACCCCCCAAAATAGAACTGATGAGGCTTTTTTCAGGTTGTTGCCTCACAATATTATTAACCATCTAAAATATCATAGTGTAGAAACAATGGAGAAACAGTGCATATCAAATCTAAGAAACAAGTTTTAGTTGGAATTCTTTTACAAGTGAGAATCAAGAGTGAAATCTTGGTTTCTTTGAGATCAGTGGCAGTTTGCCCATTGACTTAACAGAGCCAATATTTCATCTTTTGACATTTTTGTTAAGAAAGATCAGAACTCAAATTCTTTTAAAAAAATTGAAATGATATTTTTTTAATAACTCAACGCTGCAAGTCACCTTGGTATTTTATTGGTTATTCTCTCCTATAACTTTTTCAATTAAATAATCTTCTTTTTTAAAAAGAAATTTTAGAATACCTTCATCTTGGTTTAGTAACAGGAAAAAAGACATGATAGATGCATAGTGACCATCCAAAACAGAATGAACACTAGATTATATCTTTTTTACCATAATAAAAGGGGAAAACCTGCCCATCTATTTCTACATGACTCTAAAATATGTTTTAATTTTGAATCTAGCTGAAACTGTAGTTCTTCATTTATTCTTTTGGTAAATAGTTTGATAGTATTCTTAATTGAATCAGTATGGTTAAAACACCTACTGGCTTACTGGAAAAATTACAGGGCTAAAATAAAGCAGTCAATACAACAAATTTTCTATTCTAGGGTACTTTATCTGGAAAGTTTAAAAACGAAAAATATATGAAAAGAAACGGGAATGAATAAATCAAAATTATATCACAATTTAACTTCTGATGTTTTACTTATCTGTGTGAGAGCTTAATATAGGAAAACAATTTCACCAACTTATTTTTTTCTGTGGGAAGTTGATAACACACAGTAATTCTTTGAATATGAAAAAGAAGTTGGAACCAGCAATGACAGTTTTCATTTCTTTAATACAGATGGTTTTTTTTTTCACTTTGGAGTAATATATTCACATCCAGAACTGCATTGATTTAAAAATATGAGCTATAACTTCATAGAAACAAGATAGAGGAGTGATATATATTGGTGGATTTCCTCCATATTCTTTAAACAAAGTGGAGAGAGAGGAAACAGAATAGAGAGATGCCGGTGAATTTTCTCCATTTCTAAATCATTTTGTCTCTCCTCACTGCACCCTTCACATGTTAAACAAAATTATGATATTTCTCCAGACACAGGATATGTCAAGAAACATTCTCAGTCCTTAACAAACCCTTTATGGAGTCAACAGTCCAACAACATAATTCTGCTTGAGTTGTGGGAGGTTTGTTTACGATAAGTATATGATCTATTGTGTTTTTTTTCTCCAGAGGTAAGATTCAGTTCACCTAACTTTAAAACTTGTAGCCATCTGCATATGAGCTAGTTACTCTTTATAGCAATTCCATGGTATGACGTTTCTCCTCCTAATGCCAATGCATGAAAGATCAGATGAGATGTGTTATACAAAGTCCCACTTCCATCTCTTGACTGTGAAAGGATCTTAGGTGACAAACACAAATGCAGATTTATAATATAAGACGTCTAAACCTACTTTAAGTTTTCACAGTTGTTATGTTTATAATCTTTGGAAGTGGTAAGCTGGCTCTACATAATATTTTGATGTTATAAAAAAAGTCCAAATATTAATGACAGCTTTTTGAGGCAGACAAGAACAAATCTGTAGTAGAAATGTTACTGTTTTTTAGACTGAGATGTACAGCTGAAAAAAACAAGCAAGCTTTTGGGTGTACCAGACTGTCTTCAGATCTCAGCAGCTTAATATACCAGCTGGTCTAATAAAATATATTGCTTCTACCTTGTTTTGTCTAAGCCATCATGTCTACAACAACATTACTGTTATTTTTTTGCATGGTATTTAGGTTTTCTTTGGATGGAATCCCAGCACGCATTTCCTGAAGCTAGCTGCATTGTGCAAAATAAATATAGGGTTTTTTATTAAAATATTACTATTTTGATTCATTTTGGCAGCTAGAATAAACTGTGCTTCACGTGTAACACAGAGTATACCCTTTTCCATTCTGTGCTTTCTTTGAAAGTGATGATTGTGGTTACCAGACAACTGAAAGCTTTCTTTTTATATTTCACTATTCTGAATACAAGTCAAACTAAACGTAAAGAAAATTGAGTCCTCCGAAAACAAACGTTTTGATTTGAGAGCTGCAGTAAACAGAATAAACGTTTCATTAGGAAGTAGGTGGGTTACAATGTTTCAGTATAGAGACAGTAAATTTATTTTAAACTGCTACCTCTGTTCACTTCTTAACTGTGTATTCTGGCAGGGCATTTTTAATGTCAATATCAACCTGCATTAATGCCCAGGTGGGTAAAGAACCTCAGGCAAGACATGATTTTTATTTTGTTCTCATACAGCTCTGCCAGGAAACCTTGTCTCTTCCACGCACAGCGTGGGAGGCAAGTGTTACTCTCTGCGAACATCTCCTGCTTCCTCCGCAGCTTTGTGCCCAGTGCTAGAGCCCAGGCACAGGCTGCCTTATAGCATCTCACACTGGACCTGTCCTAACACACCACTCCCCCTGAATCAGACACAGTTTGTGATTTCAATGACCAAGACAGGACTCTCTCGCTTTGCCAAACCTGCCCTTTGAAAGCACAGACTGGCAATGGTCTTGGCGTGGCTTCCAAGATGTGGTCTGGTGGCAGTGGCAGTGGGGATCTCCGAAGGGGCCACCCTGCCTCCCCACAAACGCTGCTGCGGTTGTTCCTGCGCTCCCGCAAACCGCCCACCTGCGCATCCTCCCCTGTGCGAAACTCGGGCAGTGGCAGCGGACAAGCTACGGCTTGGTAGGAAGGCAGCGTGAAAACAACCCCCTGCAGACGGAAACCGCAGGGACCACGTCTTCTGCAGGGCTGAAGGGAGCACCTACCTGCCCCTCTCTGAGAAATGGCCCCTGGCTGAGCAGTCACCCCTCCATGCAGTGGCAGAGCATTGCTGACATGCTGTTTTGATTTTTCAGGTGTTTTTTTCCTTCAAAACAATTCCATTAGTTTTCCGGAATTTTTGAGCTAGCATTCAGAATTCAAAAAGTCACTCATGAATAACTTGGCAAAGGGCAAAAAATGCATTGTGATAAGCTAATTTAAATAGAAATAAGCTCATTCCTTTGTGTGGGTTGCATATGATTTTTCTTTTTTAATCTAGATTTTTATGAGCAAATTCAGTTTTCTGAGGAGCTATTCCGACACCTTCAGGAAAAAAGAAAAATAAGGCTAGGTGAACTGTTCGTCATTTTTGTGCAGCTAGCAATATTTAGACTTTTTGATCACATTTGGGGAATGACAGTTTCTTAGGATGAATGGGAGGGCAAGAACAGACATTAAGGAAGAAAAGACACTTGCAAAATGTGGATAATGTGATATTTACTGGAAACTACGTGATCATAAGAGGAAAAGTATTTATTTTTCCCTGTTCTTGTGAGCAAAGAAGAAGCTGTATACTTAATAGGAAATAGTCCTATGCAGCTACAGTTCTGACAAATACGGGCTCAAATGATTGAAGGACAAAAATATTTGAAAGAACCGATCCAGCTTCTGAAAAATCAAGGACATTTCAAAATACTTTTTCATGTGCTCTGTAGTGCCTTATTCTGATATATTATAAATGCGAGTTGGCAGATTACATCTCGTATTTTCAAAGGCTAAAATCTATACTGTTCTGCTCTAGGTGTCTTCTTGTCTATGTGGTTCATGAACACCCTTGTGATCTGTCATAGTAGATTAGATATGCACGTAAGCTGAGGGAACAATGATTTATAAGCTCCACTCAAAAACGTATACAGGTGTATATAACTACTATGGGGTGGACAGAAAACATAAAGCACTGAAAAAGTCTTAGTTGATGCTGTAGTTTATGTAAATTGGAAGAAAATATTATCTGTAAATGCAAGTTCAGGGTCCTGTTATTACTTTATAGTTCTGTAAGAGACATGTTAATGTCTTAGTTGTCAGTGTTACTTGTTTTTCTCTGACCAATCTTTTCAAAACAGCAATTCTGAAAAATGTCACTTAATTCAGCAAAGACAAAGTAAACTCAAACAATATTAATAATGCTTTTAGGCCTTACAGGCCAAATTAAAAGACATCCACGACTTGAAAATTTTCTTTCATTTTTTAAAGGTATGGCAAAGTAACTCTTCTAAAAAAACATGCCAGCTGATCTAGTTTCCTTATTAAACTGACTACTTCATAGTATCGAAGGACAGAAAACTTGCATTAACTTGATTAAAAATGTGATATTGAGTCAATAGAAACATGATGAATCTACTCTTGGGATTTTAAAAGGGTTTTGTGAGCAGATGGGAGACTTTTTTAATAAGTAAATTGTTACAGAATGAATAGCTACATGTGTAGAAGGTCCTTATAGAACCTACTCGTGTATTATGGAAGAGTAAATGAAATAATTACAAAATGCAATTCTGACTCAAGAACTGAATTGGAGAGGGTCTTAATTCTTGTTTGTTTGTGGCAGCTGATAAGATCTAGTTAAATTAGATGAAATACTGTTAAATTTTCAGTATATGGATTGTTTCTTCACTGTGTATAGCACAAGGTTATTTACTTTGTTAGAGGCCTTTCAGCATTGTTGGCATGTTAGACTATAAAAAGTTGTTTTCTGCAATTTCAGCCATTAAAAAAGAAGTTAGGCCAGTGCTGGAACAGGTCTGTCATAGAATCAAAATACTGAAGTGGGCTTGCAGTGACACTGTTTGCATTTTCCTGCTTCATTGTGGTCTGTAAAGGATTTAAAAAAAAAAAAAATCATTCACACTGCAGTGGTGGGCTGTTATGTTAAAAGATTTGAAAGAGGCTGAAAAGTGTGTTCTACAACTAAGAGAAATTTACTGATTTTTTTTACTTATAAAACACAGTCACATGACTGTTTTAAAATCAGTTTTACCTGCTCTACTTTTAATTAAGTATATTTGTTTATAATTAAACACATACATACACCCATTCACTAAATCTGAATGGAGCTCAATGCATACCAGTCAATGGAAAACATTCCCAGTTCAAACAAATCCTCTTTTCCTGCTCCAAAATCTTTACCAACTTTTTCGTCCCAGAGGCGAGGCGAGGAGAGGCGAGGAGAGGAGAGGCGAGGAGAGGCGAGGCGAGGAGAGGAGAGGCGAGGAGAGGCGAGGCGAGGCGAGGAGAGGCGAGGAGAGGCGAGGCGAGGCGAGGCGAGGC